>JAESFP010000135.1_pt1:17500-64325 | contig 64325 bp, 53 predicted proteins | sample 9266181 | NCBI WGS metagenome assembly JAESFP01 (sample SAMN14502547, study PRJNA617102) | algae metagenome | isolation source: Pegethrix bostrychoides GSE-TBD4-15B and co-occurring heterotrophs from... | place: USA: Grand Staircase-escalante National Monument, Utah | collected... | reverse complement strand
GCGTCCGGGTGTTCCCGATCTCCAACTGGACCGAGCTGGACATCTGGCAATACATCCACCTGGAGAACATCCCCATCGTGCCGCTCTACTTCTCGGAAGTCCGGCCGGTGGTGGAGCGCGACGGCGCGCTGATCATGGTCGACGACGAGCGCATGCCGCTGCGCCCGGGCGAGACGCCGGAAATGAAGTCGGTCCGCTTCCGCACGCTCGGCTGCTACCCGCTGACTGGCGCCGTCGAGAGCACCGCCGCCACCCTGCCCGAGATCATCCAGGAGATGCTTCTCACAACCACATCTGAACGTCAGGGCCGCATGATCGACCACGACCAAGCCGCCTCGATGGAGAAGAAGAAGCAGGAGGGCTACTTCTGATGGCCCACCAATCCGACCTCATCGCAGAAGACATCGAAGCCTATCTCAAGGCCCACGAACACAAGAGCCTGCTGCGCTTCCTGACCTGCGGCTCGGTGGACGATGGCAAGTCGACCCTGATCGGCCGCCTGCTCTACGACTCGAAGATGATCTTCGAGGACCAGCTCGCAGCCCTTGAGGCCGACAGCAAGAAGGTCGGTACCCAGGGCGGCGATATCGATTTCGCCCTGCTGGTCGACGGCCTGGCCGCCGAGCGCGAACAAGGCATCACTATCGACGTCGCCTACCGGTTCTTCTCGACCGACAAGCGCAAGTTCATCGTCGCCGACACCCCCGGCCACGAGCAGTACACCCGCAACATGGTGACCGGCGCCTCGACCGCCGACGCCGCCGTGATCCTGATCGACGCACGCAAAGGCGTGCTGACCCAGACACGTCGCCACTCCTATCTCGTCAGCCTGCTGGGCATCCGGCACGTGGTCCTGGCCATCAACAAGATGGACCTGGTCGGCTGGAGCCAGGAGACCTTCGACACCATCCTGGCCGAGTATCGCGACTTCGCCGACCAGATCGGCATCAAGCAGTTCACGGCCATCCCGATGTCGGCGCTCAAGGGCGACAACATCACCGCCCCCAGCGACGCCGCGCCCTGGTACGACGGCCCGGCCCTGATGCCTCTGCTCGAGAGCCTGCCGGTCGATGACGACCTGCGGGACAAGCCGTTCCGCATGCCGGTCCAATGGGTGAACCGCCCCAACCTCGACTTCCGAGGCTTCTCGGGCTTGATCTCGTCGGGCACGATCCGCCCCGGCGACAAGATCAAGGCCCTGCCTTCAGGTCGCGAGAGCACGGTCGAGCGCATCGTCACCTTCCGCGACGACCTCGACGTGGCCGTCGCTGGCCAATCGGTGACCCTGACGCTGACGGACGAGATCGACATCTCCCGTGGCGACGTGATCGCCGAAGCCGCAGCGCCGCCGCCTGTCGCCGACCAGTTCGAAGCGACGGTGGTCTGGATGGACGACGAGGCCATGCTGCCTGGCCGTCCCTACCTGCTCAAGCTCGGGACCCGGACCGTCTCGGCTCAGATCACCGAGCCCAAGTACAAGATCAACGTGAACACGCTGGAGCACTTGGCCGCCAAGCGGCTGGAGCTCAACGAGATCGGCGTCTGCAACCTGTCGCTGGACGCGCCGATCGCGTTCGACGCCTATACCGACAACCACGACCTGGGCGGCTTCATCCTGGTCGACCGGATTTCCAACCGCACCGTTGGCGCGGGCATGCTGCACTTCGCCTTGCGTCGCAGCCAGAACATTCACTGGCAGGCTCTGGACGTCGACAAGACCAGTCGTGCGGCGCTGAAGGGCCAACGCGGCCGCGTCGTCTGGCTGACCGGTCTCTCCGGCTCGGGCAAATCGACCATCGCCAATCTGGTCGAAAAGCGCCTGCACGCCGATGGCCGCCACACCTATCTGCTGGATGGCGACAATGTCCGCCACGGCCTGAACAAGGACCTCGGCTTCACCGACGAGGACCGCGTGGAGAACATCCGCCGGGTGGCCGAGGTCTCCAAGCTGATGGTCGACGCCGGCCTGATCGTGCTGGTCTCGTTCATCTCGCCGTTCCGCGCCGAGCGCCGATTGGCGCGCGATCTCCAGGCCGAAGGCGATTTCGTCGAGGTCTATGTGAACACGCCGCTGGCGATCGCCGAGCAACGCGATGTGAAGGGGCTCTACAAGAAGGCCCGTGCTGGCGAACTTAAGAACTTCACCGGCATCGACAGCCCGTACGAGCCGCCGGAAAACGCCGAGATCACCGTCGACACCACCGCCATGTCGGCGACCGAAGCCGCCGAGCGCATCGTCGCCTGGCTTGAAGGCGAACTCGACTACTCGATCTAAAGACGGATGGTGGACGGGGCTCGCGCCCCGTCCACGTCCACTCAGATGACGCCCTGCGCCCGCATGGCGTCGGCGACCTTCACGAAGCCGGCGATGTTCGCGCCATCGACATAGCTCACCGTGCCATCCGCCCGCTTGCCGTACTGCAGGCACGAGGCGTGGATGCCGCGCATGATCTCCAGCAACCGCTGATCCACCTCTTCGCGCGGCCACGACAGCCGCATGGCGTTCTGGCTCATCTCCAGGCCTGAAGTCGCCACCCCGCCCGCATTGCTGGCCTTGCCCGGGCCGAACAGAACGCCGGCCTCCTCGAACACCTTCACCGCGTCGGCGGTCGAGGGCATGTTCGCCCCCTCGGCCACACAGATCACCCCGTTGGCGACCAGCTTCTCGGCGTCATGGCCATCCAGCTCGTTCTGCGTCGCGCACGGCAGGGCGATGTCGCAGGGCACGTGCCAGGGCCGAACGCCGGCCTCGAACCGCAGGCCCAGCTTGGAGGCGTAGTCGGAAACGCGGCCGAAATAGTGGTTTTTGACCTCCATCAGTTCGGCGAGCTTCTCGGGCGTGAAGCCATCTTCGTCGATCACCGTGCCGCTGGAGTCCGAAACGGTCACCACCTTGGCGCCCATCTGCATCGCCTTCTCGACGGCGTATTGCGCCACATTGCCGGAGCCGGAGACGCAGACCCGCTGCCCCTCGATCGAGCGGCCGCCGTGGTTCAGCATCTCCTCAGCGAAATAGACCGTGCCGTAGCCGGTCGCCTCAGGCCGGATCAGCGAACCGCCAAAGCTCAGCCCCTTGCCGGTGAAGACGCTGTCGGCGCGGTTGGTCAGCTTCTTCATCATGCCGGCCATGTAGCCGACCTCGCGGCCGCCCACCCCGATGTCCCCGGCCGGCACGTCGGTGTCGGCGCCGATGTGGCGATAGAGCTCGACGATGAACGCCTGGCAGAAGCGCATCATCTCACCGGGGCTGCGGCCCTTGGGATCGAAGTTCGACCCGCCCTTGCCGCCGCCCATGGGCAGGGTCGTCAGGGCGTTCTTGAAGGTCTGTTCGAAGGCCAGGAACTTCAGGACCGACAGATTCACCGTCGGGTGGAAGCGGATTCCGCCCTTGAACGGGCCGATCGCCGAGCTGTGCTGGATGCGGAAGCCCCGATTGACCTGCACCTGACCTTTGTCGTCGACCCACGGCACGCGGAAGATGATCGTCCGTTCCGGCTCGACCAGGCGATGGATCAGGCCATGCTCGCCATAGGCGGGGTTGCGCTCGATGAACGGCCAGAGGCTGGTCATCACCTCGGTGACAGCCTGAAGGAACTCCGGCTGTCCCTCGTTCTGTGCTGCGACGCTATTTAGGCAGTCGTCCAGGCTTTGAAATTTCATCGGGCGACCTCACCAAAGCGTTATTGTAAAAGGGTTTGAGCGCGATTTACGGGCAACCGCCGGGTCACACAACCCAGCGTGTGGGCAATAAATCGGCAGTCACGCGCATTTGTGCGGTGCGAATAGGCGCCGGAGCTCACAGCCTCGGATCAGTCGAGTTGAGGGACGGAACCTCCACAGCTCTGGCGTGATCGCAGACAGTGACGTCTACTCTCGAAGTCCGCATGGCTGCCGAGGTGGAGTTCGATGTTCGAAGACCTGCGGAAATTCGTGACATCGGCGCTGAAATCTCCAGCCCGGCTGCTTAGCGACGGCGATCGAAGCGTCGTCGAGGCCGAGATCCACGACGCCGGCCGACTGACCAACGCCTACGGGTTCATGCTGTTCAGCGCCTGCGGAATCGCCGCGCTCGGCCTGCTGCAGTCCTCGGCGCCTGTCATCATCGGGGCGATGCTGATCTCGCCGCTGATGGGACCGATCGTGTCGATGGGCATGGCCCTGGCGCGTGTCGATCCACCCAGATTCAGGACAGCGGCCCTCACCCTGATCATCGGCGCGCTCTTATCGGTCCTAGCCTCCACTATCATCGTCTGGGCCTCGCCGCTCAAGGACGTGACGCCGGAGATCCTGGCGCGGACCCGACCGACCCTGCTCGACTTGATCGTCGCGCTGCTTTCCGGATTTGTCGGGGCCTACCTCTCCATCAACCGCAAGGGCGGCGCGATCGCAGGCGTGGCCATAGCCACATCGCTGATGCCGCCGCTCGCGGTCGTCGGCTATGGAGTGGCCACCGCAGCCTGGCACGTCGCCGGCGGCGCGCTGCTGCTGTTCCTGACCAATGTCTTCGCCATCCTGGTCTCGGTATTCGGCGTCGCACGACGCTACGGCTTCAGGTCCGTCGGGCAAACCGGCGCGGCCTGGGAGACGCCCGCCTTGGTCGGTGTGATGGTGGCGCTCTGCATCCCCCTCGCTCTCTCCCTGCAGGGCATTGTCCTGGAAACGCGGGAGACCAACCGAGCCCGCAGTACGATCAACCAGGCCTTCGCAGGCGCCTCCCCGCACATCACCGAACTCAAGGTTCAGGCGCAGGACAATGGGGCGACCTTGGTCCAGGCGGTGGTTGTCACCCGCAAGTACATCCCCGGCGTCGAGGCGCAGATCGCCGACCAGCTCACGCCCGGAACCAAGGTCGAAATCGAGCAGATCCTGACTGCAAAGGGGGCCGCGGACCTGGGCGCCAGCGTGCTGGCCGGCCGACTTCCAGCCGCCCCGCTCGCCCCCGCCGCCAGTCCTGAACAACGTCTGCGCGCCATGCTCTCCTCCGTGGGCGAAGTTCAAGCCATCGAAAAGCGCGGGCCGGGGCTAGCGGTGACCTTTGCGATGAGCACCCCCGGCGGCCTTGGCGACTATCGGGCGCTGGAACAAGCCGCCCAGCGCTTCATGCCGCAGACGCCGGTCGAGGTGATTCCACCGCTCGCGCCCTTGCCCGATGTGCCGTTCGCCTATGGGGCGACTTCGCTTTCGCCGGAGGCTGCGGCCACAGTCGACACGATCGCTTGGGCTCTCCGCCGTTGGGGAGCCACCGCAGCCAAGGTCGAGGGCAGCGCCAGCCCCAACCCTCGCGGCCGTCGGCCGGCCGACATCCGCACAGCGCAAGCCAGGGCGGCGGCGGTGGGTGAGCGCCTGCGCGCGCAAGGGATCACGGACATCACCCAGACGAGCCAGGTCCCGGATAAGCTCTCCGGCGATGAGACGCGCTACCTGGTGGCGCGCGTGACCATGCTGCCGTCCCCGCCCGGGCCGGCTAGTCTTCCATGAGTTCGGGGCCTGGGAACAGCATCCTATAGGGCCGCGCCTCGTCAATCACGCGCGCCACCGAGGGGCGCTGCATGAGCCGGTTGAAATAGCCGGTTAGGATCGGACGCTCCGCGCCAAGCGGCTCGAGCCGCGTTGCGTAGAATAGCGCCGGCGCCGCCGCGCAGTCGGCCAAGGTGAAGTCCTCGCCTATCGCCCAGGTTTTGCCCGCCAGGTCCTTGTCGAGCAGGTCGTAGACCATGTGCAACTGAGCCCGCGCAGCCGCAACGCCCGTCGTATCCCTGTCAGCGTCCGGACGCAGCCGATCAGCCACGATCGCCTGCATAGGTCCCTGGACGTATAGGTCGAAGATCCGATCCTTCAGACGGGTCTGCAAAGCCGCATCTGGATCGGCCGGAATAAGACCCGCCCCGCCAGGATAGTGCAGTTCCAGATACTCGATGATGATGCTCGTCTCGGGGATCGTCACGCCGCGCGCGTCGTCCTGCAGGACCGGCATCTTGCCCATCGGCCATAGCGCCAGGAACGCCGAGCGGGAAGCCTCCTCGCCCAGGTCCACGAAGCAGGCTTCGAACGGCGTCCCGTTCTCATAAAACGCGATGACCGCCTTCTGGCAGTAGGAGGCGAGGGGGTGGAGATGCAGCTTCAGCGTCATGCCTGACTCCATTGATGAAGTTGGCGCTTAACTATCAGCCTCCCCACGCCCTCGCAACGATAGTTTAGCGACCGCTAAATCAAATCTTCCACTCAGAACTGGAGAACGATCTTTCCGAAGTGCTCTCCGCCCTGCATGGCGGCAAAGGCCGCGCCGGCCTCCGTCCAGGGGAAGACCTTGTCGACCACGGGGCTGATGCGGTGCAGTTCGATCGCTCGGCACATGGCCTCGAACATTTCCCGAGAGCCGACCGACAGGCCCTGCAACCGAGCACTGTTGCCGATCAGAACCCCAGGATTCACGCCCTCGCCGGCTCCCGCCACCACGCCGATAATCGCGATGTGGCCGCCAATACGGACAGCCTTCAGGCTCTCCTGAATGGTGCCGGCCCCGCCGACCTCCATGACGAAGTCGGCCCCGACACCATGCGTCGCCTCGCGCACCGCCTTGGCCCACTCCGGGGTGCTGCGGTAGTTGATCAGGGTGTCCGCGCCCATGGCCTTGGCCCGCGCCAGCTTCTCGTCGGACGACGAGGTGATCACCGTTCGGTAGCCGGCCGCCTTGGCGAACTGCAGGCCGAAGATCGAGACCCCGCCCGTCCCCTGCAGCACGACCGTGTCACCGGGTTCAAGCCGCGCGTCCTCGAACAGCCCCCGCCATGCGGTCAGCGCCGCGCAGGGCAAGGTCGCCACCTGCTGGTCAGTCAGGAAATCGGGGACCTTGGAGACCCCCTCCTGGCTGAACGTCGCCAGTTCTCGGCCCGCGCCCGGCACGGGAAAGCCGAGCGCCGAGCTCAGCTTCTCCAAGGTCGGCCGGCCGGACGTCCAGTTCTGGAAGAACAGGGTCGCGACCCGGTCGCCGACCGCCACGCGCGTCACGCCGGGCCCAACGGCCTCGACGACTCCGCAGCCGTCCGAGAAGGGCGTGATGACGCCGCCGGCCGTAGCCGAGCCGCGGCTATACATGCCGTTGATCATCAGCATGTCGCGGTAGTTCAGCGACACCGCCTTCATCCGCACCAACACCTCGCCATGGCCGGGCGTCGGATCGGGACGCTCCACGATCTTCAGTGCATCAGCGCCCCAAGGCGCGGCGACTTCCAAGGCCCGCATGCGATCACTCCCTACGATCTCGTTGCGGGCATAGTCGCCGGTTACAGGGCGCCCGCAAGGCTGTCGTCGCGGAAGTCAGGCGTCCAGCCGCTTGACGCCGTAGAGCCGCAGCGCACCGATCAATCCCAACGCCGACATCGCCGCCATGGCCAGATAGCCCTTGGTTCCGACGGCGTCGAACAACCAGCCCGAGCCGATGGTCGCCGCGCCCATCAGCAATCCGCCCGACAGCGCCGAGTTGATGGTTTGCGCCGCCGAGGCGTTGGCCGGGGTCGAGAGCCGCTCGACCAACTGCAGCGAGGCCAGGAAGGTCGCGGCGTAGGTGAAGGTGTGCAGCGCCTGCATCGGCAGGACCACCCAGAGCGGCGGCCCGAAGGAGAGAACGATCCAGCGCACCAGCGCCGCACACCCGCCGATCATCAGCAGGTTGCGGGGCCCGATCCGTCGCCGCCAGGGCTCCATGAACCACATGAAGGCGACCTCGACCCCCACCGCCAGTCCCCACAGCAGGCCCGTCATGCTCTCGGGCAGGCCCTGCTGCTTCCAGGAGAGCGCCGAGAACGAATAGTAGAAGGCGTGGGCCGACTGGATGAGACCGACCGACACCACAGCCAACATGAAGTTCCTGTCCCTGAGCAGATCGCTCAGGCCTGCGAGCCGCTCCGACAACCGGCTGCTCGCCCCGCCCTCGCGCACCGGATCAGGCGGCAAAAGGCCCCTGGCGCCCGCCGCCGCCAGCATCGCCGCCGCAGTGATCCAGACCAGCACCAGCTCGGGCGAGAACCGCGCCAGCAACAGTCCGACCGTTACATTGGCGATGATGAAAGCCACTGACCCGATGCCCCGCGGCCAGCCGTAGTTGAAGCCCTCGCGCCGAGCCCGACCGAACACGATCACGTCGGTCAACGGGATCATGGTCGAGAGGATGGTGTTGGCGATGAACCAGATCCCAAACCACCAGGCGAACCCGAACGGCGCGGCCAGCAGGCCGTACGCCAGGGCGGTCGCCAACCCCATCAGGATCAAGGGGGTGCGCCGCAGGTGGAAGCTGTCGGCCCACATGGCGATGGCCGGCGCGGTAACCGCGCGAGCGAACATCGGGGCTGAGAGGATCAGGCCGATCTCTGCGCCCGTCAGCCCGCGAGAAGCGAACCAGACGGGGATGTACGGAGAACTGGCCCCTGTGCCGACGAACAGGGCCGCATAGAAGAGACCAAGGCGTACGGGTTGGGACATGATCGAAACCCTGCCTAGTCCGAGTCGGTCGCAATTTTCCCGGGCGATCTGGCCAATGTTGCCGCGCTTTAACTTCCGCTAGGGCGCCTCGCCGTGGTAGCGCCAAGCTTGAAATGTCCGAACACACCAAAGCCGCCAGCGTCTCCGAACTGCTCGACCAGATCGGGGCGCGTTCAGAACGCAATGTGTCGGTCGGTGACCTCCTCGACACCTTCGGGGATCGCGCGTTCGGCGCCCTGATGTTCGTATTCGCAGCGCCGCTGGTGCTGCCGATGCCGCCCGGTGTTTCGGCCCTGCTGGGCGCGCCCCTGATCTTCATCACCGCCCAGTGGACCATGGGCCGCAAGACGCTTTGGCTGCCGAAGGCGTTGCTTTCGCGCACCATGAGCATGTCCGACTTTCGGTCGTTGACGGCGAAGCTGAAGCCTCACCTGGAACGGCTGGAACGGCGCCTGCGCCCTCGCCTGACCTTCATGTACAATCCGATGGGCGATCGGCTGGTCGGCGCGCTGTGCTTTATCCTGTCACTGATCGTTTTCCTGCCGATCCCCTTCGGCAACATGCTTCCCTCCTTCGCCATCGCCGCCTTCGCCATCGGCGGCGCGGAGCGCGACGGCGTCGCGGCCCTGGTCGGCTGGGTCACCGCGATCCTGTCGATCCTGGTGCTGGCGGTGCTGTCCAAGGCGATCGTCGCGGCGGTTGTCGCCTTCTTCGCCACACTGGTCGGGATGTTCTAGCCCCGGTCACGACTCTCGGTTGCCGGATCTCCATCTCGGCGTAAGGTCACGGTCTGGCCTTCGTCGATGGAGACTCCCATGGACCGTCCCAACAGCCTGGACCGCGCCCTGCGGGCCCGCGCGCAGGCCGTGATCCCGGGAGGCATGTACGGACACCAGGCCGTCGGTCTGCTGCCGGACGACTACCCCCAATTCTTCGCAAAGGCTGAAGGCGCCTACATCTGGGACGTCGACGGCAATCGTTATCTCGACCTTATGTGCGCCTATGGGCCGAACCTGTTTGGCTATGCCAATCCGGAAATCGACGCCGCCTATGTTCGCCAAATAGGCCTGGGCGACACCTTGACCGGCCCGACCGAGCTGATGGTCCGCCTGGCCGAGGAACTGACCGCCCTGGTCAGCCACGCCTCCTGGGCGATGTTCTGCAAGAACGGCACCGACGCCACGACCATGGCCTTGATGACCGCGCGCGCCCAGACGCGGCGCAAGACCATCGTCCGCGCCAAGGGCGCCTATCATGGCGCGGCGCCCTGGTGCACGCCGCGGCCCAGCGGAACCACCGACACCGACCGCGCCCACCAGGTGTTCTGCGACTACAACGATGTCGCCAGCCTGGAGGCCGCCGTCGCCAAGGCCGGCGACGATCTTGCCGCCATCTTCGCGGCGCCGTTCAAGCACGACGCCTTCATCGATCAGGCGCCGCCAAACCCCGCCTATGCCCGCCGCGCCCGCGAGCTCTGCGATCAGACCGGCGCACTGCTGATCGTCGATGACGTTAGGGCCGGACTGCGGATGGCCCGGGACTGTTCGTGGTCGTTGCTGGGGATCGAGCCGGACCTCTCGACCTGGGGCAAGTGCATCGCCAACGGTCATCCGATCTCGGCGTTGTTGGGCTCGGAAAAGGCCAGGGCCGCCGCCGCCTCGATCTATGTGACCGGCTCGTTCTGGTTCCAGGCCGCGCCGATGGCTGCGGCGCTTGAGACCCTGCGCCTTGTCCGCGACACCGACTATCTGGAGCGCATCGAGGCGCTCGGCGACCGGCTGGCGACCGGTCTGGTCGAGCGGGCGGCCGCCGCCGGCTTTGGCTTGCGCTGTTCGGGTCCGACCCAGATGCCGCTCTACCTCTTCGACGACGACACAGACCTACGCAAAGGCTTCTTCTGGGTCTCGCAGATGCTGGAGCGCGGCGTCTACATGCACCCCTGGCACAACATGTTCCTCTGCGCGGCGATGACCGACGCCGATATCGACCAGACGCTGGACGCCGCCGACGGCGCGTTTGCGGCCCTGAAACGCGAAGCGCCCAGCCTCGCTCCGGTCGAGAAGCTCGCATTCCTCTCCAGTAGCCAAAGGTAAGCGCGACATGGCGATCGACGACTATTCCGAGCACGACGGCCTCGCCCTCGCGGCATTGGTCGCCAAGCGCGAGGTGACGCCGCTGGAACTGGTGGATGCCGCCATCGCGCGGATCGAACGTCACAACCCGGCCCTGAACGCCGTCGTCTACAAAGCCTACGACGAAGCCCGCGCCCAGGCCCAAGGCCACCTCCCCGAAGGGCCGTTCAAGGGTGTGCCGTTCCTGATCAAGGACCTGGGCATGCCGGTCGCCGGGTGGCCGCGCAGCTATGGCAGCAAATTCGCCCGTGGCGTGGTCGACGCCGAGGACGGCGACCTCACCCATCGCTATCGCCAGGCAGGGGTCATCCCCCTCGGCAAGACCAACACCCCGGAATACGGCATCACCGGCACGACCGAGGGCGCCCATCTCGGCGCCTGCCGCAATCCGTGGAACCCCAATCACATTTCTGGCGGCTCCTCGGGCGGCGCGGCTTCAGCCGTGGCGGCGGGCATCGTGCCGCTGGCCCATGCTTCCGACGGCCTGGGCTCGATCCGCATCCCAGCCGCCTGCTGCGGCCTGGTCGGGCTGAAGGTCACACGCGACCGCAATCCAAACGGACCGCAAGACACCGCATACGCCATGGGGTTCACCGTCGACCACGTGGTCACCCGCACCGTGCGCGATTCCGCGGCGATGCTGGATGCGACCGGACAACCGCGGGCCGACGCCCCCTTCGCGGCTCCGCCCAAGGATCGGCCCTATACCGAGGAGATCGAGCGCAGCCCCGGCAAGCTGCGCATCGCCTGGTCGTCAGAGACGCCGTCCGGCCGCCCGATCCATCCTGAGATTCAGGCGGCGCTGGAGCGCACCGCCGCCCTGCTGAAGGGCCTTGGTCACGAGGTCGTCGAGCAAGGCCTCGGCATCGACTACCGCGCGCTCTACGCAGCGCGCACGCCGGTCTCGGCCGCCAATTTCGCCGCCGACATGGCCCGGTTGATCGAACAGGTCGGCCGCGAGCCCGAGCCTGATGAACTCGAACCCCTGACCTGGGCCTCGCTAAAGGGCGGCCGCAAGGTCACCGGCGAGCAGGCCTTCCGCGGTTGGCAGGACCTGCGTGTCCTCAATCGCAAGACGCTCGCCTTCTTCGAGGATTGGGACGTCTATCTCTGCCCGGTCCTGGGCACGCCGGTCCCCGAGGTTGGGTTGATCGACCCCGTGGCGCTGGAGCCACGCGAGGTCAATCGCCGTCAAGGCGAGGCCTTCCCCTACACCCCGCCCTTCAATTTCTCAGGCCAGCCGTCGCTGTCTCTCCCCCTGGAGATGTCGTCGAACGGGCTGCCCATCGGGATGATGTTCACCGCCCGCTTCGCCGACGAAGCCACCCTCTTCCGCCTTGCCGCTCAGCTGGAGAAGGAAGCGCCCTGGAAAACACGAAAGCCAATGGTCTGGGGCTAGGACCACCGCAAGTCACACAACGCGCACAGGAAAATGATGACGAAGCTTTCTCTGGGTATCGCTTTCACCACCGGCCTGCTGGCCAGCAGCCTCCTTTTCGTCCCCGCGAACGCCCAGGCGCTGCAGTCGCGCTACTGGCTCGAAGCATCGGCCTACTGGCCGAACATCGACACCACGGTCCGCGTCACAGGGACCAGGGGCCGCGTGGGTACGGACATCAATCTGGAATCCGACCTCAACCTGCGTGATCGCAAGGGCCTGCCCGCGTTCCTGGCGGGCGCCAGGATCGGGGATCGAGTTACGATCATCGGTGAATACTACGCCCTCGATCGCAGCGGCTCGGCCCAGGCGTCGCGCGACATCACCTTTGACGACGTCGTCTATCCGGCCGGCGTGCAGGTCGACAGTTCCTTTGAGTCCGACGTCTACCGCTTGGCCGTGGGTTACTCCTTCATCCGCCGCGACAACCTCGAAGTCGGCGCGGCCATCGGCCTGCACGCCACAGATTTCGAGGCCACGTTGTCGGGCGACGGACAGGTCGGCAACACCCCGATTCAAACCCAGCGACGCAAGCGCGATCTGGTCGCGCCCATGCCGACCGTCGGCCTCTACGGTGGTTATGCGATCACCCCAAAACTGACCGTGGCCGGCCGGGTGGACTACATGTCGCTCAGCGCCGGCAGCTACGATGGCAGCGTCATCAACACCGAAGCCAGGGCCAGCTACCGCGTGTGGCGGAACGTCGGGGTCGGCGGGATGTATCGATATGTCTCCTACGACTTCGACGTCGAGAAGAAGCGCTGGACGGGGAATCTTGACTACAAATTCAGCGGGCCCGCCATCTTCCTCCAGGCGATCTTCTAGGAGCGGGCGAAGACAGGCCGCACGGCAGGGGGCTCAAGGAGCCGACCGATGGAGGGTAATCGAGGGTTCGCAACGACGCCGTTCGCGCTCAGCGACGACGCCCCGCAATGCGACATGATCCTGAAGGGCGGCGTCACGTCCGGCGTCGTCTATCCGCGCGCCATCCTGGAAGTCGCCAGGAAGTACCGCCTGCGCTCCATCGGCGGAACCTCAGCTGGGGCGATAGCGGCTGGCTTCGCGGCGGCGGCGGAATATGCCCGCCGCAACGGCGATCCAGGCGGGTATGACCGACTAGACAAGTGCTGTGTCGAGCTTCCCGATATTCTCGCGGGCCTCTTCCAGCCCGCGACGCATCTACGCTCCCTGCTGCAGGCCGGACTTGGACTTACGGCCGCAAAGAACAAGCTGCGCGGCTTCCTCTGGCCATTGCGATGGATCCTCGCCAGCGGCGCCGGCCTGGGCGCCGCGGTCTATGCCGGACTGCTCGCGATCACTGATTTGCTCACGGCAGCGCCTGTCTGGAGTCCGGCCGCCATCCCCGGCCTCGTCCTGGCGGTCGTGATGGGGGCCGTCGTCCATCTGGCGCTTCGGCTCGGTCTGATGGTCTTCAGCGACCTGCGACGGCAAAACTACGGGCTTTGCAGCGGCATGCCTGTCGGCGCAGCAAAATCGCCCGCCCTGACCGAGTGGCTTCACACCTCGCTGCAATTCATCGCGTTTGGCGACAAGCCCCCCGACCGCCCGCTGACTCTGCGCGACCTGGAAGGCGGCGGGAGGTTTCCCGGCCTTGAGATCGACTTCCGCACGATCACCACCAACCTCTCGATGCAGCAACCCGAGGTCATTTCACGCACGAGACTCAGTCTCTTCTTTGATCCCGAGCAGTGGGGCCAGCTCTTCCCCGCCGACGTCATGAGCTACCTGAAGACGGGCAAGCCCAGCTCCAGCGCCCCGCACCTGCGCCGTCTTCCCAAGGGGCTGGACCTCCCGGTTCTTGTCGTGATCCGGATGAGCCTCAGTTTCCCGTTCCTGATCCAGGCCGTCCCTCTGTGGATCAGGGACGCCGGTCTCAAGGGCGCATCACGGCCCTTCAGCCAGATCTGGTTTTCAGACGGCGGGATCACCAGCAATTTCCCGATCCATTTCTTCGACGAGCTATTGCCGAGCCGTCCGACCTTCGCCTTCAGCCTTGATGATCGACCCGACACCTTCACGACCACTGAGCGGATTTCGATGCCGCAGAATGCGCGGGACGGCAGCATACTTCCCATCCACCGCATCAAGACCCTCGCCAACTTCGCCGGCGCCCTGCTCGGTTCCGCCAAGGGGTGGCAAGACCAGATGCAGAGCGTGCTCCCCGGTCAGCGCCAGCGCGTAGTCCGGATCAAGCTGGACAAGGCGACCGAGGGCGGCCTGAACATCAATATGAGCAGGGAGACATCCAAGCGCTTGATGGGGTACGGCGCAGAGGCCGGCCAGATGGCGTGTCAGAAGTTCGATTTCGCCGAGCATCGCTGGCGCCGCGCCCTCGTCGCCCATGAACAGCTCGAAGTGCTCACCAACACCCTTCACAAGGCCTGGCCCGCATATGGCGTATGGTACTCGGGCTATATCGAGCACGTCCAAAGCTACGGCGAGAGCGTCGACTTCGCCAGCCGCGAAGAGATCGGCCGGCGTCTCTGGTCGCTCAGCGCCGCCAGCGTCGATCTGGGGCCGCCCCTCAAGGTGAAGTACCCCCGTCCCCCCGCGCGCCTCCGCACGACGCCAGAGCTCTGACCGCGCGGCGTTAACTCTTCGCTAGCGTGCAGCGAGGATCGGCGCCACCCTCAATGGCCGTAGAGTCAGTTAAGTGCCCTAGCGTCTGTCTCCTTCAAGGACCGGCTGGAAAGGCCGTGCACTGATGGCAGAGTTAGCCCCATGGGCGAGATCCAAGATCGTCGGCGGCATGTCCGAGATCGCGGTGCTGTCTCCGATCAGACCGGGCTGTCCCCTTGGCGAACGACGAACGCATGAAGAGCGCCTGCGCGCCACGATCGCCGACCTGGCCCGCCGCCATGAACGGGGGCTCCCGACCGAGCTGAACCGCGTCACCTCGATCCACTTCGGCCGTATGATCATCATCCGGCCCGAGCAATATCTGGTCGGGTCGGAGGGTGTGAGCGGCGTCGACTACTACCCGCCCGACGTTCGTGCGACGAGGGATGGTGGGCGAATTCCAAAGCCCATCGACGACATCGCGGCCGATCCCGCGCACCTCCCGAAGCTTCGCTCCTGGCTACTCACGCTGGTGGAGTTCGATGGTGACCTGAAGCTCTACCTTCGCGACATCGCGCGCTTTCTCGGCGGCGACTTCGACCTCGTATTCCGCGACTGCGAGGACTACCCGACCACCAAGCATTTCGAAGATTTCTGGCAGTGGATCCGCTGCTACCAGATCAATATCGACCTGTTCTACGCCACCTACCCGAACCTCACGGTCACCCGGATCAAACAGCTGGAGGCCTTCAAGAGCCGCTTCGACGCCTTCGTCGCCAGCGTGCGCCCGCCACTGGGCGCCCCGAAACACATCGATGAGTTGTTCGACAAATTCCTGAGCGACAACCTCCAGTACTGCGAGAATTTCCCCGACGCCGACGGCTTGTTCTCGCCAGACCCAAACGCCGGAACTGGCGGCTGACATGAGATCGCAGGAGAGCGGCCAACTAGATGTTCAAACCGCGCCGCGCCAGCGTGGCCGGTCACGCGACTGGTCCTTTTTCTTCTTCTTTCGGATACTGACCCGGGCGGAGATGGCGGCGACCCAGGACAGGGTGGCGGCCGCCTCCAGCAGCGCGGAAGCCTGGAGAATTCTGAAGCTCGACCTCGCCCAGCCCGGCCTCGCGACCGCAGGACTGGTCGCTCAATATGTCGCCGAACGACACGCCATGGCCGCGGCTGGAGCCCCACCGCCGGCCGACGGCTCAACGCCCCTCGACCATCCCTCCCAGGAGTTCCTGAACTGGTTGGACGTGTTGGTGAACAAGCGCCGCGAAGGGTTTCTATCCGGCCTGGCGGACTTGACCGGACTTCAGCACGACGACGAATTTAGCGCCGTGGCGGCGTCGACGGCGCAGACCGTCGCCGAGGCCGCCGCCCTGCTCGGCGCCATGCGCGAGGCTCCCGAAGCCATGTTCAAGGCGTCGCTTCGCGACGTGGTCGCGCCGACCGAGGCGTTGGTCAAATTCCTGAACACTTCGCCGGCCGCCTATCTTCAGTTCATGCAGCTTCTCGCCGCCGAACTCGACACGGCGGCGTCGGCGCAGGCTGGTCCCCTGCCGTTGGCTGTCCTTCACGAAATCCTGCGCCAAGGCGCTGCGGCGTTCACGCAGCAAGGCGAGCCTCCCGACGACGACGCCCGAAGCCATGACCGCCCGCCGGTCAATCTGGCCTTCACCTATGCCGGGCTCGCAGCGCTGAAAATCGACCCGGCGACGCTGGCGTCGTTCCCCGAGGTCTTCAAACAAGGCATGGCCGCACGGGCGCGCCGATTGCGCGACACAGGCCCTAGCGCCCCCGAGAACTGGGAGGGCGAACTGGGTCTTGAAACGGTCCATGGCCACTTCAGCGGCGGCTTCGACGGCCCAGGCCCGAAATCCGAGGCGTTCTGGCAAGCGCTCCGGAGCGATGTCCAAGCCTTCAATGACAAGGCCTCCAAGCGTGGAGAACTGCTCCACCTGTGGATCGGGCTGCTGTTCCGCTTCCTTGGCCTGGAGATCGTCCACATCGAACTGGGCCAGGAACCCTACAATGTCGTCGCGGGACAGCAGGAGCGGCTCGAGTATCGCACCGAGCACTTCGGCTTCCGCGACGGCCTGAGCCAACCCTTTGCGAATTTGCGCCTCGAGGAGCCGCTTCCAGGCGGCGGCACGCCAACCCAGGATGGATGGAAGCCGGTGGCGCCTGGCGAGATATTCCTCGATCAACGCGACGAGGACAACGAGACGCATCGCTTCCCCATCTCGGCGGCCTTGCGGGCCGGGTCGACCTACCTCGTATTTCGCAAGCTTGAGCAAGACGTTCATGGCTTTCGCGAGTTCCTGGCGCGGCAACGACCTTCTGGCAAACCGGCCCAGGCGTTGCTCGCCGCCCAGATGATCGGCCGCTGGCCGGACGGGACGCCGCTCATCAACCAGCCCATCGCGACAGGCGCCCCGCCCGATGAGGCCACGATCAACGACTTCCGCTACTTCGCGGCGGACAAAGCCGGCGGGAGGTGCCCGCTCGGCGCGCACATACGCAGGGTCAATCCGCGTGATACCGGAGGCCGCGACGAGGTCAGGCACCACCGCCTGCATCGACGCGGGATGAGCTATGGCGGAGCGCTGCTGCCGGACGGCGCAGCGGACGATGGCCAGAAACGCGGGCTGCTGTTCATCGCGGCCAACGCGCGCATTGATGTCCAGTTCGAGGTCGTCCAGGCCGACTGGATAAATGGCGGGGAATTTCTCGGGCAGGCTGGATTGGGCCGCTGCCCGATGACCGGCGCCAACAACGGAACAGCCAGCGACGTGTTCCTGGAGGCCGGCGCCCCCGCGCCGGTGACCGGACTGCCACGTTTCGTCATCACCCGGGGTGGGGACTACTTCTTCGCACCGGGCGTCGAAGCCCTACGGGCGATGATCGACCCCGCCGAGCACTTCAAGGTCGAGAACCCCGCCACCGAATACGCCTTCAGCATGGGGCAATCGGCGACGCCCTCCCTCATGAGCAAGGACAGGCTGACGCAGTTCGTCGGCCGCTTGTTGATGGGCGAGCCTCCAATCCGTGCCGCCCTGCCGCCGCAGCCCGACGGGTCGACACAGACTGTGGTCTTTGTCGGCCGCCATGGCGACGTCTCCCAAGTCTTGGCAAGCGTCGCCGAAACTCCGAGCAATGTCGCCTTCTCAACTCGGCCCTATCACGAGGCGGCCAGTCGGATCCTCGGCGACCAGAACACGATCCTCAGCGCCACCGATGTGGCCGGCCCAACATCCCTGGCTCGCGGACGCCTCAAGACCGTGCTGGACCTGGGCTGGGAAACGCTCTCGGGCGCCCTGCCCGAGCCCATCGACTCCATCTTGCGCCGCGAGGCCAGGGTCGGTCTCGAGGAAGCGCTTGGATCCGCGCTCAAGGAAACCGAAGGGCCCGCATACGGCCGCCGCATTGACCTGGTCAGCGACTTCGCGGTCCAGGCGGCGTACGGAACCATCGTTCGTCTGTACGGCGTGCAAGGCCCGGCTGAGCTGCCCGAGCCGCCGCCCGGCCCATCCTTCTGGCGTGAACATCAGGCCGACGTGCCGCGGCAGTGGATCGCGGCCGTCCAGGGCCAGCGGGACCCCGGCCTGACCGCGATGCAAGCCTGGTCTGTGATCCTGACCGCCAGCTTGGTCAGCAATTTCCAGAACCAGTCGCTGCTCGTCCAGGGCGCCGAGTACGCGGCCGGGCGCATACAGGCGCAAATCGCCCAGCAGTTGGAGATCGCGCGGGCCAAGGTGATCACCAAGCCATGCAATCTGATCGAGGCGTTCGTGCAGATTCAAGCCCGACCCGAGATTCTCGCGCTCTATCCTCGGGATGCCTCAGAAGATCGGTACTATCGCGACGTGTCCGTCCTCCTGTTGGAGCTTGTGAGCACGACGCTGGCGGCGGCGCCGACCGCCTTTGGGTCCCTCATGACCACCATTCTGAAGTTTCGCATCGACCTGGCGGCGCTGCTGCCCGAACTTCAGGAAGGCGGCCTCGCCCGCCTCATCTACGAGGCCGAGCGCCTCAACCCTGTCCTGGCGCTGCGCATGCGCCAGTGCGAGGCCGATACGAGCTTGACGCGGGCGCCTGACGAGCCTCCCGCTCAACTCCGCAAGGGGGACTTCGTGCTGGCCATGGTCGCCGCCGCCAACCTGGACCACAAAAGATTCAAGCAGCCGCACCGGCTTTCGCTCGCCCCGTTCGGTCCCACCGACGGTCCCGAGCGACGGGCCCAGGACTATCTGATGTTCGGAGTGCATGGAGACCAACGGCAATGTTGGGGACGTAACCGTGTCGCGATGCCCCTGCTTGAGGAATGCGTCCTGGCGGCCAGCCGCCTGCGGGGTCTGCGCCGGGTCGCTGGACCGGATGGCGAACTCAAGACCCTGGCCAATGTCGCGATCGGCCTGACGGCCCGCTTTACAGAGATTGCGCCGCCCCCTCATCCGGCCCAGGCATGACCCTCCAGGCGGCCACGCCATAATTGCTGCAGATTGCCTGCTGTTCGGCCAGATCGACCTCGATGCGAGGATCGCCCGGCGAGGTCAGGGCGAGAAGCTGCGCCCTCAAGCCCAGTCCATCCACCATCCAGCAGGGGTTGTTGAGACGCCGCGCGATCGCCAGCGCTTCGGCCAGCATGGCAAGGCCTCGCTCGGCCTCCCCCGCTCGGACCAGCGCCTCCGCATAGCCCGCGAAAAGGTAATACACCTCCAACTGGCCGGTTCGCAGATGCAGGCGCCGATGCAGGCAATCCTCGACCACCGTGATCGCCTCTTTCGACCTGCCAACACGTGAGAGCGCGATCGCGATACGCCCGGCTAGATTGGCCTTGATCGCATCATAACCGTAGCGTTCGGCCAGATCGCGGGCCACAGCCAGGACCTCGACCGCCTCGGCGTCCCGGCGCAGCATGATCAGGTTCCGTCCAAGAGCGCAGCGGGCCAACACCTCCGAATATGGATCGTGCCGCGTGACCGCGACCTCCAGCCCGCGCTTGGCGAACTCCAGCCCCTGATCGTACTCGCCGGTATCCATCATGAACCAGCACATGAAGGACAGGACCATCGATCGCGGAATACCGGCTGCGCCGAGCCGCGCGCCCTCGAGATCCCCCGTCAGCATGTCGCCCAGTTCCCGGCCATGCGCGATGGCCTGCTTCAGGCGGCCCATTCCGTGCAGCACGTTCGCCAGCATGATCTCGTTGGAGAAGATCAGGGAGGGGGCCTTCAGGGTCCGGGCGATCGCCAGCCCCTCCTCGGTCGCGGCCAATCCTTCCTCGTAGCGCCCCTCGAACCAGCAGATCATGCCGAGTTGAGACAAGGTCCCGCTGACCAGCTCAGGCCGTCCCCGGCGGCGCGCGAAATCGATGATCCGCGGCAGGTGGGTGTTCATTTTCTCGAATTCGCCGAGCTGAACTGTCGATGCGAAGGCCATCAACACGAACGCGACATATCGATCCTCGGCCGGCTTGCCGATGCGGTCGATCAGGACCAGGGCGCGATCGAAGATCAGGTTCACGGATGCGGCGGCGGAGTTCCGCCGGGCCTCCAGGCCGGCCTGCCACAGATAGTCCAGCGCAGCGGAGTCCTCCCCCGCCCGCTCGGCATGGAAGGCGAGTTGCTCATAGCGCCCGTCCAAGTTCCCGTAGTGCGACCTGATGGCGCCTACAGCGGTCTTGTGCAGCTCCCGGCGCCGTTCTTTGGGGATGGTGTTGGCGCAGGCCTCCGAGATGATCTGGTGGCGCATATGGGTCGAGCGCCCGGCCGTCGGGTGGATGAAGGCGAACCGCTCGAGTTCCTTCAGTTCGTGGACGAGTGTTCCCGGCTCGGCTCCGACCACCGCTTCGACCAACTCAACATCGACATGCTCACCTAGCAGACTGAGCGCCTGGGCCATCGCCCTGGCCGTGGGCGAAAGCCTCTGGAGACGTGCATGGATCATTGACTCCACGGTGTGCGGAATGACCGGCAGCGCGGCGACGTCCTCACTCTCCATCGAGCGGATTAGTTCCTCGAGGACGAACGGCACCCCGTCAGCCCGGTCCACCATGCGCTGCAGCATCGCTTCGGGCGGGTGATCGTCCGGCCAAAGTGCGCGGCCAAGCCCCATCATCACTTCACGGGACAGCGGCTCGAGCGACACGAAATTCCGCGCGATCTCGCTGGCTTCGTCCTTTGCTTCGGGCCGGGTCGTCAGCATGACGCAAAGCGGCTGCGGCATGTCCGAGCTCGCTAAGAGACGCAGGAACTGCCGACTTTCGAAGTCGATCAGATGCAGGTCTTCGATCAGCAGAATGGTGGCGCGGTCGGATGTGAGGGCGCTGAACGCGTTCACCAACGCGCGGATCAACTGCGGCTGGCCGACTTCCGACGCCTTACTCCACACCTTGTCGGCGACCGGCGCCAGCAGGTCTTCCAGCACCCGCTTGTCGCCCTCCTCCAGTCTGGCGGCGGCCAGCGCGGCGCGCAGCTCATCGCTCGACCCGCCGGTTCCAGCGATCAGCATATCGGTGATCAGGCTGCGCGCCGCCGCAAACGGCGTTGTCCGCTTCTGAGCGTCGCCGAAATAGACCAACGCCCGCGCGCCGGACTGGAGCGCCTCTCGCAGCGCCGCCGCCGCTAAACGGCTTTTGCCAATTCCGGGCTCGCCGATCAGGGCGATCGCCATGCTCGCCCGCCCCGCGCGCGGGATCGCCCCACGCAAGGCGGCCAGTTCGCTCTCCCTGCCGACAACGGGTGAGGTGTAGCGCCGCGCGACATCGCCCTCGCCGTCGCTTTCAGGGCGCGCCGCCAGCATGAACGCCTTGGCGCGGATGCTTCCAAAGTTCGGCGCCCGTTCGTGCGGCTCCAAAGCAAGCTGAACACGGCAGAGCTTGACGCTCTGATCGCTCACCACCACTCCGCCGCCTGGCGCCGATTGCTGCAGCTTGGCGGCGATGTTGACCGTCGCGCCCACCGGATCGAAGCGCGAGCGCCCGTCTCGATGAATCTGCCGCAACGCCACCAGACCGGAATGAACTCCGACACGAAACCGCACGGGCCGTCCGTCGGGGCCCGTTCGGCTGCTGTTGGAGTGCTGTATGTCCCAGGCCGCGGAGCAGGCGCGGTCGGCATGATCCTCAAGGGAAGCCGGCCAGCCGAAGGTGGCGATCCCGCCGTCGCCCCCATAGTTCACCAGGCTGCCGCCCCAGCGTTCGATCACGCCCCGCAAGTGTTCGAAACACTCGTCGAACAGCAATTGGGCGTCGTCTGGATCGTAGGCGGCGATGTGGCTGGTGGAGTCCACCATGTCGGCCGCAAGAACTGTGATGATCCTGCGTTCAGGAGTGCTAGCCGGATCCCGATCGGTCTCTCGCACCATGGCCGTCAGGATACGGCCGAATTAACGAAAGATGAACCACCCCGTTCGAGAGCCGTGCGCCGCGGGCAACGCGACACGAACATCACCTCAGCCGTTGGCCCGGCCCTCGCCCCGCGCTAGTTTGCCCCAAGATTCTAGGAGTGATCGATGAGCGACCAGATCGAACGGCCCTGGGCCCTGATGCGCCACCATGCGGGCTGGGCCGATGTCTTCCACATCGACAGCGAAAGCGCGGACTCGATCACAGGCTTCTATCCTGATCGCGAAACCGTCGGCCCGCCGGTGAACTACAGCGTCCGCGCCGTGCTGGCGCGCTTCCCGACCATGGAAGCGGCCCGCGCCGCCCGCGAGGGCGCGGTGCTGGAATGGCGCAAGCACGACGCTGAGGTTCGTGACGCTGAAGCCAAGCTGCGCGAGGCCGAGAAAGCCCGTGAAGACGCCTGGCTCACCTGCCTGCGCGGCGCCGCCAACGGCGGGTGACTTCGGATACGCCCCGGCGCGACCTGTTTTCGCTGGTCGAACGCCACCCTAAACTGACCCTGGTGATGGCGGTCCTCGCCGGTCTGGCGGCGACCGCCATCTTCCAGAGCCTCCCCCGGGAGGCGAGGAAGCTGGCGCTCACCCCTGTCGTGCAGGCGGTGCTGGAAGATCCCGGCTCGCCGCGCGCCGGGGCCGCCAATCCCGACGTCACCATCGTCGTCTTCACCGACTATCAGTGCTCGGTTTGCAAGGCGACGGCTCCAGCCCTTCAGCAGCTGTTGGCCGACGACAAGAAGGTTCAAGTGATCTTCAAGGACTGGCCGATCCTCGGCGAGGCCTCGACCATCGCCGCGCGCGCCGCGCTGGCGTCAAACCGTCAGGGCAAATATCTGCCCTTTCATAGCGCCTTGATGGCCGCCCCCATGAAACTGAACGCCGAGCATATCGGACGGATCGCCGTCTCGACGGGCCTCGACGTTTCACAACTCGCCTCAGACGAGGCGACCCACGCCGCCGAGATCGACGCCCAACTGGCCAGGCACAACACCCAAGCCTTCTCGCTGGGCTTGCGGGGGACGCCCGCATACTTGGTCGGTCCGTATCTGATCGAAGGCGGTTTGAACGAGGCGCGATTGGCCCAGGCGGTCCGCCGGGCGCGCGCCGCCGGGCCTCCCGCTCCGCAAAGCCCCTAGAGCCTCGCCCCCTTGGCGATGAACCAAGCCACGACCACCGCCAGAACAATGCCGATCAACAAGCGCACGAGCGAGGCCGGGCGCAACGTCTCTGTCGCCAACCCATGCTTGCCGGTGAGCATCGCGCCGATCAGGTTCTGTCGTTTCCACAGCCAATAGTAGCCGATGGCCGCCAGATGCAGGACGACAAGGCCCTGCACGATGCGGAACATGGTCTCATGCAGTTCGGCCGCGACCCTGCTGGCGTCAAAATCCACCAGGTGGGAGAGCGGCCCGGATTCCAATCCGTCGATATCGCTGGCGAACAAGCCAAGCCCGACCTGCACCAGCAACGCCGCCAACATGGCCATGACGCTCCAGGCGCCGAGCGGATTGTGGCCCGGCGTGCCGTTCGGCGTTCGCGACCCGAGTGTGCGGGCATAGGCCAAGGTCGCCTTCGGCCCCTTCAGGAAGCTCGCAAATCGCGCAGTCGAGCCGCCGGCCACGCCCCACCAGAGGCGGAACACCAGTAAGCCGATCACGCCATAGCCGGACCACCGGTGAACCTGCATGTTCTCGCCGGCCGTGAGCCAGGACACCAACAGCAGAACCACCAGCGCCCAATGGAAGACCCGAGTCGGGCCGTCCCAAATCCTGACGCTCTCGCCGCGCGTACTATCGCCAGCCACCTAGTCCTCGGCGCGATAAGGGTCGTGACAGGCCTTGCAGGTGCCGCCCACGGCGCGGACCTGCGTCTTCACCGCGTCCAGGTTTCCCGCCGCTGCGAAAGCCTGCAGCTTGGCCGCCTCGGTCTGCAGCTTGTTTCCGGCCGCCGTGAACTTGGCCGGCTCAGCCCAGATCGTCGGCTTGGCCTTGGTCTTGAAGCCCGCCTCCGGCCCCGAGCCCTTGAGGAACCACTTCGGGATCTGCTGTGATTGCGTGTTCACGATCGCAGAGTTCGCTGCGATCAGCTTTATGTCCGGCGAGCTCTTCTTCAGCTCCTCGTTGATGGCCTTGAACGCCGCGCCCATCTTTTTGTAACCGGCTTGGCGAGTGGCGATTGCGGTCTCGGCGGCCGAGGCGGCGAGCGCGCCCGTGGCGGTGAGTGCGAGGACCAGCGCTATGGCCGCGCGGCTTGTCTTGGCATGGCGTCGAGACATCAACGGCCTCCCCTTTTGGAATTCGACAACGCCTCGAACTTTGGGGTGACCCTACCTGGGCGTCAATCGACCATCGCCCGACACGTTCAACGGGCGCCGCCCTACCGCGACTTCGCCGTCCGCACCGGCGCGCCCTCCCGCCCTGCATTGGCGATCAGCGATCCGCAGGCGGCGTCCTTGGCCAAGCCCAGATCGACGAAGGGCAGAATGGCGGCCAGCGGCGTGAGCGTGGTCAGGAGCGCCGCGATCCCGCCTTGAGCCACGGCGGTCCCCGCCTCGACGCCAATCTTGGGGCCCTTGATCGAACCTTTGATGGTGATCGGCGCGATCACCCGGACCAAGCGTGGCTCCTTGGCATGGCCCGAGATTTTGAAATCTATCTTCTCTGTGCCCAGGTTGATCGTCCCTCGCCCGGTTCCCAGGACAGGTTCGGTGTCGAAGACGATCTGGTTGGCGGTCAGCACACCGTTCTTCGCGTCGAAGTGCGCCACAGCGCAGCGCAGGTGCGCCTTGCTCTGGTCCTTGGCCAGCAGCAGACCAAGACCCTTGGTGACGTTGATCCCCAGGAGTTCGGCGAAGGCTTCGCGGATTTCACCGCCAGGCGCCACGATCAGCACTTCGCCATTGGCGTTGGCGGCCGCCTGGTGGACCGAGCTCCCAGCGCCGCTCAGCTTCACCCTTCCGACAAGGCTGCCGGTCAACGGTGTCCGACCCCCAGTTCGGATCGGGATGAGCTGCTCCAGCCGTGCGTTCGACAGGCGGACATCCATGCTCGAGACCGGGACATCCTTGCGAGCATCCAGTCGAACCTGCCCGGCGATGTTGCCCTGGGGCAGGTCAAACCGCAGCGGGTCGGCGATCAACAAGCCGTCGTTCAGCTTCACCCGCACAGACGCCGCCCGCAGCGGCAGGTGCGGCGCTCGTATGCTGGCCGCGCGATACTTCACGTCGGCGTCCATCGCGCGGATACGGTCGACCTTCAGCGTTGCGTCCGGCAGCAGCCGTTGCTCCGCGATCATCTCGCGCGCCACCACCTTCTGGCCGTCCGAAACCGTTTCCCCGGGAGCCGCAGACGGAGCCGCGCCGAAGATCGCGCCAAGGTCGTCAAAGTCGAGCAGCTTGGAGTGCAGATCGCCGCGCAGGAACGGCCTTTCGCCAGCGGTGTCCACCGACAGGTCGCCGGCCATATCGCTATCGCCAACCTTGCCGCCGAGGCCGCCGACCTTCCAGAGCTTCACTTCCCGCGAGAGCTTCCCCGCCAGGCGATAGGGCGGCGTGTTGGGCAAGGGCACGCCGATCAGGTCGTAGAGATCGGCCAGGTCGGAGCCACGGGCGACGAAATCGGCTTGGAAGCGCCCCAGATCAAATGGCTTGGGGATCGCCCCCTTGGCCGTAATCCGTGTGGCGCCTGCGCGCACGTCGGCGTTGAACGGATAGGCCTTGCCAGGGTCCACATTCAGCAGCGGGCCTCCCGTCAGGTCGAGGACGAAGGGCTCGCCGTTGATCGAGCCACGGCCCGTCATCGCAAAGCCCCGGTTCGCCGCGCCCAGGCGCTCCGTGGCGCTGACAGCTGCGTCCAAGGTCAGCCGCCGCTTGGCGTCGGAGTATTTCACCCGTCCGTCGTCAATGACGAACCGCCGTACCGGCGGCATTTTGAATGGCTTGCTATCCTTCTTTCTCCCATTGGAAAAATCCCAGTTGGATCGCCCCTGACGGTCCCGCACCAGGGCCGCGACAGGCTTGTCCATCTCCAACCGCAACAGCACCAACTGGCCGCGCAACAGCGGCAGGACCTTGATCTGCACCTCAAGCTTCTCGACCTCGGCCATAGGTCCCTTGCCGGCCCAGTTCGGGTTGCCGATACGGATTTTCCGGACCGTGGCGCTGGGCTGCAGCGAGAGGGCGTTGACGTCCAAATCCCCGAGGATCGCAACCTCGCGCCCCGTCTTCATCGAGGCGAACCGCGAGATCGGGCCGCGCAGGTAGTTCCAATCGAAGAACGCCAGGAAGAGCACGAAGGCGACCGTGACGACCGCGAGGATTCCGCCGCTCCAGGCCAACCCACGCCGATGCCGCCGCGCCCAATCGCGCAGGCGGTCAATGACGTTCGCGGGGTCTTTGGCTGGCGGCTCAGGTGGCAATGTCAGGCTCCGGAGGTCAGTCCGGAACGCACGAAGCCGCACTCGGTTGGAATTTAGTGCCGCACGCCCTGGCCGGAGACCGCCGCTCGCAGGGTCGTGAAGATGACCTTCAGGTCGAAGCTAAACCCCTGCAGATCAAGATAGTCGGCGTCGAGCCGCGCCTTTTCCTCAATAGGCAGGTCATCACGCCCATTGACCTGGGCCCAGCCCGTCACGCCCGGGCGCAGCACCTCGACGCCGGCGGCTGTCCGCAGCGCGACGAGGTCATCCTGGTTGAACAGCGCCGGGCGCGGGCCGACCAGACTCATATCGCCGATCAACACGCTCCAGAGCTGCGGCAACTCATCGAGGCTCGCGCGGCGTAGAAACCGGCCCAGCGGCGTGATCCAGGCTTGGGGATCGGCCAGCAGATGGGTGGCGACATCAGGCGCGTCGGTCCGCATGGTGCGGAACTTCGGCATCCGAAAGATCTGGTTGAAGCGCCCGACGCGCCGCGACCAGTGGATAGCCGGTCCAGCGCTGTCCATCCGGACGGCGACGGCGATCACAGCCAGCACCGGCGACAGGACGATCAGTCCGCCTAGAGCCGCCAAGATGTCGAACGCCCGCTTGATCACTCTGCCTCATCCTCGCCGTCAGCCGGCGGAAAAGGCATAGACCGCTCCGCGCGCCCGCGCCAAGCCTAGGCGGTCGGCGGGACGTCCGTGCTGGGACGCGGCTTGACCTTCGGCTTTCGCGCCTCAACGGCGGCTTCCGACGCGACGTCGACCATCGGCGAGCGCTCGACGGCCACCTCCTGAGCTACTTCGACTGCTTCGGTGAGCGCGGCCGGCTCATCTAAGACGATAGCTTCAGGTTCAGGCGCCGGCGCAGCCAGCGCCACCTCGCCGAACGCGGCTTCCAGATGGATGGCCGACGTCCAGCGCGTCATCCACCAATAGGCGACGCCCGCCGAGGCGGCGCCGGCGAACATCAGCCACAGCGGAGAGGCCGCCCCAAGCGGCACATAGAAAGGATTGGGAGGTTGCGGGGACAGATCCCCGCCCAGTTGCGTGAGAGCCATGGTGACGCCTCCAAACAGCCAAGGCTTGTGCAATGCAGCAAACCCTAACCCAACATCTCGCAGGCGCAAAATGAAGGTTAGGCGGCGGTCCAGATCCGAGCTTTGCCGTTGTCGCCGAGGCGCCCGACGGTCCAGTCACAGATCGCCGTCAACGGATCGGCGAATCCAGCCGGAGCATTGGCCACGACCAGCGCGCAGCCGTTCATTTTCATAGGATCGGACAGCGGGCGCATCCGGGCCTCAGCCACCAGCAGCGGCCTGGAATAGGTGTCTTCGGCGTCGCGCACGAACGCATCGAAGGTCTCCAGATCCTTCAAAGGCAGCCAGACCAGCACCACCGCCTTCGGGTTTCTGGCGGCTACGCCGTCGATGGTGGTCACAATCCGGCGATAGTCGTCCGACTTCTCGAACGGCGGGTCGATGAGAACCAGGACCGACCCGGAGATCGGTGTCCGGGCCACAGCTTCGTTGAAACCGTCGGCGCAGACCGTCTTCGCCCCCGCCTTTCCCTTCAGCGTCGCCTTGAGGACGTCGTGTTCCTCGGGGCGTAGTTCGCAACCCAGATAGGTGTCGCCCGGGCGCAGCGCGCCGGCGACCAGCAGCGGCGAACCTGGATAGAGTTTAGTCGCACCACCGTTGTTCAGCTCTGAGACCGCGCGACGTAAGGGCTGGAACGCCTCTGGCAGGTCCGTGGCCTTCATCAGCTGGCCGATCCCAGCGTCAGCCTCGCCCGAGCGCTGCGCTTCATCCCCGCTCAGATCGTAGAGTCCACGCCCGGCGTGAGTGTCGATGACGCTTAGTGAGCCCGGCTGCGCCTGCATCTTGGCGAGCAGGTCCATAAGCGCCGCATGCTTCACCAGATCGGCGAAGTTTCCGGCGTGAAAGGCGTGACGGTAGTTCAATCCAAAGTCCCCTGCCCGACGCAGGAACCGCGTCGATCCGGCCCCGTTTGAGGTCCGATGAGAGGGCGCTCTCTGCCACGTCTCGCCGCTTTTCCAAAGGCGCTCCATGCCCCGCGATGTCGACGATCGCCAGTTGGTCGAGGTGAACGGCCTCGCAAATAGCCTCATCTATGTGAATGATCATGATCCGGGGTTGAGCCGCCGCGGCGCCCCTCCCGCCTTTGGCTACCGAGACGCCGCCGGTCACGCCGTGAAGGATGAGGCGACGCTTTCGCGCATTCGCGCCCTGGTCATCCCGCCCGCATGGACATCAGTCTGGATATGTCCCAGCCCGCATGGGCACATCCAGGCGACCGGTCGCGATGCGCGGGGCCGCAAGCAGTACCGCTATCACCCCGATTGGGGACGGGCCCGCGGCGGTGTGAAATTCAACCGGCTGATCGCCTTCGGGCGCGCCCTGCCCCGCCTTCGCGCCAGGGTCGAAGCCGACCTCGCCAGGCGCGGGTTGCCCCGCGAAAAGGTGCTGGCGGCGGTGGTGCGCCTGATGGAGCTGACTCTGATCCGGGTGGGGAACGAGGAATACGCCAAGACCAATAAGAGTTTCGGACTGACCACGCTGCGTGATCGACACGCCAAGGTCACCACAGGCGGCGCGACGTTCGAATTTCGAGGCAAGAGCGGCAAGCTCCACAGCACCCGCTTCCAGGACCGGCGCCTCGCCCGGATCGTGAAGTCGTGCCAGGACATTCCCGGCCAGCGCCTGTTCCAGTATCTCGATGAGGACGGCGAGCGACACTCGATCGAGTCAGCGGACGTCAACGCCTACATCCGCGAGGCTATGGGCGAGGACTTCTCGGCCAAGGACTTCCGAACCTGGGCCGGAACGCTGTCAGCCGCGCGCGGCCTGATCGAACAACCACCGTCGGACACAGCCGGCGAGGCCAAGCGACAGGTTGTCGTCACCGTGAAGGCCGTGGCCGCCCTGCTCGGCAACACCGCCGCTGTTTGCCGCGGCTCCTACATCCACCCATTGATCCTGGAGGCCTATGAGCGGGGCGCCCTGCCGCTGAAATCGGCGCGCTCCGCACGGAGCTTCGAACTCTCCGTGCTGAAATTTCTCGAGGCGGCCCAAGAGTCCGCGACGTAAGGCTTCGAAAGCACGGTACGCCGCCCTAGTCAGCCGCCAGAAATCGGCGTTAGGCTCCCGCAAAACAACGTAGGGAGGGCGGAATGCTCGGGAATAAACTGCGCTTTGGCGCCTTCATCGCGCCATTCCACCCGCTGGACGAAAACCCCACCTTGGCGATCCAGCGCGACCTAGAGCTGGTGCAGCTCATGGATCAGCTCGGCTACGAAGAAGCCTGGATCGGCGAGCATCATTCGGCCGCCTACGAGCTGATCGCTTCGCCGGAAGTCTTCATCGCCGCCGCCGCCGAGCGCACCAAGCATATCCGCCTCGGCACAGGCGTCTCGTCGCTCCCCTATCACCACCCGATGATGTTGGCCGACCGCATCAACCAGCTCGACCACATGACCCGCGGACGAGTGATGTTCGGCGCGGGTCCCGGCGCCCTCTCCTCCGACGCCTTCATGATGGGCATTCCCGTCGCCAAGCAACGCGACCGGATGGACGAGGCGCTCGACGTGCTGGTCCGTCTGCTGCGCGGTGAAGAAGTCAGCCACGACAGCGACTGGTTCCAGTTGGTGAACGCCCGCCTGCAGATGACGCCCTACTCGCGGCCGTCGGTGGAGATCGCCGTCGCCAGCCAGGTTTCCCCGACCGGGGCGCGGGCCGCGGGCAAGCACGGGATCGGCCTGCTCTCGCTAGGAGCCACCACCACCGCGGGCTTCAACTCGCTCGCTGCCAACTGGGGGATCGCCGAGGACATCGCCAAGGAAAACGGCCAGGTGATGGACCGCAACGCCTGGCGGTTGGTCGGGCAAATGCACATCGCCGAAACCAAGGACAAGGCGATCGAGCAGATCCGCTTTGGCCTGGAAAAGTGGATCTACTACTTCCGCGAAATCGCCAACCTGCCGATGGTCCCCGATGACTTCGCCGGCGATCCGGTCGAGGCCTATCTGTCGCTCGGCCAGGCGGTGGTCGGCACGCCCGACGAGGCGATCGAGCGGATCGAGCAGTTGGTCGAGGAAAGCGGCGGCTTCGGCTGCTACCTGATGATGGCCCACAACTGGGCCAACTGGGAGAACACCAAGCGGTCTTACGAAATGATCGCCCGCTATGTGGTCCCGCACTTCCAGCAGCTCAACGTAAACCGCCAAGCCTCGATGGAATGGGTGCGCCAGAACAAGACGGAATTCACGGCCCAGACCCGCGCGGCCGTCGGCGCCCGTATCGTCTCTCACATGGTGGAAAAGGGCGCCGACCAGATCCGCCCGGAGATCGTCGCGCTGATCCAAGGTCTGGCCCCCAAGGGACCCGGCAAATAGGGCTACGCCGCCATTGCGCTTGAGGATCGCCCATGGACGTCCAGGCATATTTTGACAGAATCGGCTTCACCGGGTCGGCGCGAGCTGACCTGGAAACCCTGACCGCCCTGCATCGCCTGCACCTGCGGGCGATCCCATACGAGAACTTCGATGTGCTGCTGCACCGGCCGGTCAGCATCGCGCCCGACGCGGCCTTCGAGAAGCTGGTCACACGTCGGCGCGGAGGTTGGTGTTACGAAATGAACGGCCTCCTGGGCGCGGTGCTGGAGGACATCGGGTTTTCGGTCACGCGCATGGCCGGGGCGGTCATGCGCGCTGAACGCGGCGACGTTTCGCTCGGCAACCATCTGGTGCTGCGAGTCGATCTCGATCGTCCCTACATCGCCGACGTGGGATTTGGCGACGGCATACTGGAGCCATTCCCCCTCGCATTCGGCGCCCATCGTTGCGCCGGCTACGAGTTCCGTTTGGAAGACCTCGGCGACACGTGGCTGAGGTTCCACAATCAGGATCAAGGCGGCGCCCCCTATTTCGACTTCCGCCTCGAGCCCGCCGAAGCTGACCAATTGAGCGCCACCTGCCAGTGGCTCGCCAGCTCGGCGGACTCGATCTTCACGCAGACGGCGCTCGGGTTTCGGCACACCGATGACGGGATCGTCGGCTTGCTGGGGCGCACGGTACGGCGGGTCCAACCGGGTCGGAAAAGCACCGAGTTGATCAATTCGGCCGATGAGTTCATCGCCGTTCTGCAGCACGAATTCGACCTCGACATCCCAGAGGCCGCCCAACTCTGGCCGACGATCTGCGCCAAGCACGACCAGCTCTTCAGCCAGTCCTCTAGCGGATGAGAACCCGCCGAGGTTGATTTCCGTGGTCATAAAACCTTGGCTGGACTTGAAGACCGGAGCGCTCCAGATCCCGGCTGGCGGGGGATCTGGAGAGACGCGATGACTGATCTGTCCCTGCCCCCGTCCGTTACAGTCAGCCCCACTGTTGTCGGTGTTTCCGTCCTCACCGACGACGGGATCACCGTTCAGGTCAGCCTGCCGCGCCCCCGCGGCCTGCACGATCTCCCCGCCGACGAGGTCGCCGATCGCGCAATGCGCCTGGCCCGAGAGGCGCTGAGAAACGCCGTTCGAAGCCTCGACCGCACGTAGAGTTCGAATCGCTGGGCGCCTGGCGCTCCAGCACAATTCACAGACACGTGATCCGAACCATTGCGGGATCGCTTCGGTACTGACTTGCGGAGGGATCGTCCTCCTTTCGCAACGAGATACCCGGAGGGTGCTCCATGACTTTGAAGCTTATGGTCTCTGCGTCCGCGCTCATTTTTGCTGCCGCGCTCGCAAACACAGCCGCGGCCCGTGGCGTTGACATCGACGACAACAATTTCGCCGCGGCCGGCGTCGGAAATGACGGGACCTCCACCGCCACAAACGACTCGAACAACACCACGACCAAGACCGACACAACAACGAAGACTTGGACGGACAGTTCGACAACGACCAAGACGGACACCGACACCACGACCAAGACGTGGACGGACAACTCGGTCGACACGACGACGAAAACAGACGACTCCTACAACACTGTGACCAAGACGGACGACTCCAACAACACGATCACCAAGAATTCGAACAACACCAAGACAGACGATTCGTATAATACTGACAATTCAGTCAATACGAAAAACGTGGACTCTTACAACACGACGAACAAGACCTGGAACGACAATTCGGTCCACACCTCGACTTCGACCCTGTCCAAGCAGGACCTCGATGCGACCGTCACCGGCACCACGGTCGACTTTAGCGGCGAAAACCCCACCGCCTTCACGACCGGCGCCATTGGACATAGCGGCGGAGCATTCGCCAGCTATGCCGGCATTCAGACCTCCAGCGCCAACACCGGCATCGGATCTCTGAACCAAGCGGCAACCTCTCTTGCCGCGAACGCGAGCATCTCCTTCGGCGCCGCCCCATAGCGCCAAGAGATGTGAGTTCTGGCCCGGCGGAACCCCCATCGGCCGGGCCAGGCTCGTTCCATTCAGCGGTTTCACCGCGGAGAACTCAAATGCGCAAACTTCCAGCGGTCATGGCGCTGATCATCGTCAGCAGCGCTGGCGCGCCGGCCTTCGCTCAGACCGCCCCCTCCGGGAACGAGGCGCCCGATCCGGCGGCAGCGACGCCCGAAGTCCTCTCAACCGAAGCGCTGGAAAGCGAAAGCGCCCAGGGCGTCGACACCACAGTGCTGTCCGAACAGCAGTTAAACGCCACCACCAGCGGCAACTCCGTTATCGCCACGACTTTGCACACAGGCGACGTGGCGTTCTCGACAAGCGCGCTCAGCGGCTTTGCTGGGGTCGGCAACTTCGTGATCAACACCGGCAACAACAGCAATCTTCAAGGGACGATCAACGTCAGCATCGTCACCACCCCGCCGCTATGAAGCTGACGCCCGGCATCCGCGCCGCGCCGTTCCTGACGGCCTTAGCGATCGCCTCGGGCAGTCCGGCCACGGCTCAAGTCGCGATCGTCGAAGGCGGAGCCAATTACAATCTCAGCGTCATCTCGATGCGGGATATCCCGTTCCGGACAGTCGTGCGCCAGCAGTACGACTACAGCTGCGGTTCGGCCGCCCTCGCCACCCTGCTCACCTATCACTACGGCGTCTGGGTCAACGAGGGACAGATCTTTAAGTCCATGTACGAGCACGGCGACCAGGCCAAGATACGCGAGGTCGGCTTCTCGTTGCTCGACATGAAACGCTACCTGGAAGCCCGTGGTCTGACGGCTGACGGCTATCGCGCCACCTTCGACCAACTCGCCGCGGCCAAGGCGCCCGCCCTGCTGGTCGTAAGGACCGGCACCTATCGGCACTTCGTAGTCCTCAAGGGCGTGCGAGCCGACAAGGTGCTGATCGGTGATCCGGCCCTGGGTCTCAAGATCTACAGCCGCGAAGAGTTCATGCAGATGTGGAACGGCATCGCCTTCGCCATCCACGACAGCCCGGCTCAAACGCCCGGTTACAATCGCGAAGAGGAATGGCGGCCGTGGGCGATCGCGCCGCTCGGCATGCCGCTGGACGACAGGTCCCTTTCGTCATTCACCCGCGAGTTGCCGCCGATCTATCAGATCACCGACATCATCTCGCTCGACCCGATATTCCGATGAAACGCCCGCTCGCCCGCCTCGCTTTCACGGCTGCGATTGCGCTCTGTGCAGCCTGGCCAGCCACCCAGGCGCGGGCGATCGAGGACTTCGCCGACGCCGAGGTTCTGTCGCTTGAGCAGCTGGACGAGACCCGCGGCGGCCTCCAACTTCCCAGCGGCGCGGAGTTCGGCTTTGGCGCGGTGATGAGCACCTTCGTTGACGGCAGCCTGGCCCTGCAGACGCGGCTCACCTGGACCGCGCTCGGACCGGTGGAAACTGTCGAGGTCGGGATGTTGACGCCCGACCTGGCGTCCGCGGCCGCCGCCGGCGGCATCAAGCTGCAGAGCGGGCCAGCCGTCCAAGGCCTCGTTGTCGGCGGCGACGGCGGGATCACGGCTGTCGTGCATAGCGTTTCGGGCGAACACCTGACGCACCTGGTGATCAACAACGCCAACAACCGCGACATCCGTCAGTCCACCGACATCACCCTCGACATTCCAGGCTTCGCCCAGATGCAGCAGGACATCGTCGCGCAGAATATGGATCTACGCCTGCAGAGCGCCCTGGGCCTGGCGCTCCGAGACGCGGCGACGCGCTAGAACCTGTAAGGCAGCCGGAACACCACCCGCATGTCCGGAGCATCGCTGGTCACCCCGAACTCGAAGCTGTTGGTCAGGGTGAGCCGCTCCGTCAGCCGGTAGGACAATCCCATCTGCAACGCCCCGACCTGCAGCGTATTGGAGCGCTGGGTGGTTTCGCCGTACTCGGACTCCGTGGCGAAGATGTAGTTGTGGCTGTAACCGAACGAGACCGAGAAGCGCGGGTTGAGCGCCAGGCCAAAGCCGATATTGGCGCCGATGGAATCGCCTGGATCGACCCTTCCGACCATCACCTCCCCGATGACCTTATTGATGTCCCGCGGGATGTGATAAAGGTAGCTTATACCTCCGAAAATGACTGCTGGATCAGTTGGATACAGCATCGTCACCCCGACTTCGGCAGCCCAGAATCCCGAGCCCGTCGCAAGGCTCGTCGCGACGCCGAACTCGTCGTAGCCCACATCGTAGGGACTCTTTCCGGTCGGCGGTTTGACGCGAGCGTTCGCCACGAAGATCGGTTGGCCCGGCAGACCGCGGCTGATCTGATATCGGGCTGAGACTTCAACATCGCCGATGTCATCGGCTTCCAGCTTCGTGGTCCGGGTAATGCTCTCGTCGCGCTGGGCCAGCGTCGTCACCCGATCATGACGGTAGACATATGGAATCCGCCCCTCGATTTCGAGGCGGTCGCCGAAGCCATAGCGCGCCGTCAGGGTGCCGACGAGCGAGTCACGGTCGGCGTCATTGGCGTCGATGACCCCCAGCTGCACGCCGGGCACGATCTCGACTCCCCGGAACACCAGCCGATTGGCGCTCGACCGCGTGTATTCGAGGGTGGGCTCTATGATCAACGTCCCGTTCGGGGTCAACACCCCCATGTCGGGCGGGATCGCCGCGACATCCTGCTCAAGCCTGCGCGCGGGAGACGGCGGAGCCTCGCCCACCGGCTTGGTGGGCAGCTCGCCGCCGGCGGACGGGGGCGCCTGCCGCGCGGCCAATTGCACCGACGCTGAACCTCCGGGCTCTGGCGGCGCGGCCACGCCGTGGCCTGCGCGGATATCCGACAGGATCTGCTCGCGTTGCTCGCGGAGAGCACGGATTTCCAAACCCTGGCTCTCGATAAGCGCCCGCTGCTCAGCCAACTTTCGCTCTTGCTCAGTGATACGCAGGCCCTGGGCGTTCAACTGGGCCTCGATTTTCGCAAGCTGCTCTTCAGCTTCCGACGCCTGAGCTGGCGCGGCCAGCACGAACGGAGCGGCCAGCAGGCCGCCGGCCAAGAGGCCGGCCCGGTACTTCCTGGAAAGGGCGATGCTCATCTTGTCTCCAGTGCGGACGGGCCTCCGGTCTCCCGAACGCCCCGTTTCAGGTCATCAGGAATGGCGTGCAGGTTCGCGCTCGCAGGCAGGCGCCGTGTAGATCGTGCGACTTCGGCTCGCCGGCGGATCCAGCAACAGGGTGAGCTGCTCCCTGGCCCGATTGACGCGGCTCTTCATCGTCCCCACGGGGCAAGCGCAGACATGAGCCGCTTCCTCGTAGGTCAGGCCTGCGGCAAGGACGAGCAGCACCGCTTCGCGCGCCTCTCCGCTAAGCGTGTCGAGCGCCTCGAGCAGTTCGCTGTACTCGACGCGCCACTCCTGCTCGGCTGAGCAAGTGAGGCTAGCCGCGAACTGGCCATCGACGTCCTGAACCGTCAGTCGACGCTTGGCGATGTCGGTGTAGAAGCGCGTCCGCAGGATCTTGAACAGCCACGGCTTGAGCTGCGCATCTGGCTGGAAGGTGGCTCGATAGCTCCAAGCGCGCACCAGCGCTTCTTGCACGAGATCATCAGCTTCGCTGCGCGATCGCGTTAAGGCGGTCGCATAAGCCCTCAGTTGAGGGATAAGTCTAACGACCTCATCCTTGAATGGTGAGTTCGACATGACAATGGGCGTTTCCCCCTCAGCCATGTACGCAGCCAAGGCGTTTGTTGTTGCTTTAAGCTGAACGCATACCCCAAGCCACACGCAACCAAACTACTCACCGAATACGTCAAATGCTCGTATTTGGATCACAAGAATCCGAAAATTCTACCCATGATACAGCAAATCTCTCTTAGGTTGCTTATCTGCAGCAACTAGAGTTTGAACCCTACAACTCGGCGGCGACCCAGGAGCTTTTGGCTGCAACCAAAGCGACCAACGCCGCGCCTGAAATCACCGCGAGCCGTCGATTTGAACCTGAGGGAAACGCGGCGAAATCGCCGACGCGATAGGTTCTCCCTCCGCGACGAAAGCCACCGCTGAGCACGCAGACGACTGCGGCGCCTGGCAAGCCCTGCTGCTGGGGCCCGGCCGGCGCCCGAAGCATGTACAAGCGCCAATCTCGTCGGGGCGACGCGCGCAAGACGATGCGCCATCCGCCCGCGGCTCCAAAGCGCCGCGCGCCGCGCCTGACGCCAACCACCCGCTCTGGAAACCCCCGGCGCCGCAGCCCCGGCCGAATAGACGCCGGATCGACCCCTTCGATTCCCTTGAGGACCTGCCCGAGGGCGGCGAGCCCCATCCGTTCGGGCGGGGCCGCCCACAGCAAGACTCCACCGATTTCTTCGAACGTCCGTATGGTCGCCCGACAGCAGGAACAGAATTGCAGGTGGGCGAGAACCACCACTCCCGGCGCGGTGTGGAGGGCGCCGCTTGCGTAGTCCGAAAGCACACCCACGGAGGGGTGAGCCGAGAGTTTCACCGACGCGAGACCGTGGCGCGCAGATGAGCTACCGCGAGCCGTAGGCGTGACTTGACCGTTCCGAGCGGCAAGCAGAGCTCTTCGGCGATGTCGGCGTGAGCGCGCCCCATGAAGAATGACATGCGCAGCACCTCAAGTTGCTCCTCGGGAAGCGTACTGAGGGCCTTCTGTATGTCCCTCTCACTCTCCCTCCCGACATATACCTCCTCAGGCGTTTTAGGTTCGGTGAGGCTTGGTCCCAGTTCCTCGGCGAGCAAGGACGGGTGTCGCTCCCGGCGAAGCGCATCGACCCGCAAGTTGCGGGCGATCGTGAAAATCCAGGCCGAGGCGCTGGCCTTCGATGGATCGAAGGTGCCGGCCTTACGCCAGACATTTATGAGCGTTTCCTGGGCAAGGTCCTCCGCCGCCTCGGGACTCAGCCCCTGATGGCGGAGGTAGGCTTTCACCCTGGGCGCGAAATCTATGAACAACCGAACGAAACCCGCGCGATCTTCTGATTGTGAGATCCGCAGAATATCTTCGGTCGTCGACTGACGACGAGTAGTGACAATATCAAGCTTCACTTTGGCGCTTCCGTCCGAACTGCGCGCAAGTTGAGCGTTAGGTTGGCATCCTCTTAGAATTCACGATTACACAATCCCGCCGCATAGGCGACACAATACTTAACGTCGTTACCTGTCAGGCGTTCATGCACTCTTAAGCGATCTCACCAACTACAATATATAGAAGCTCAACCGCCAAGCACGCCTAGGACTAGCGTCCGCGACGCCGCTAGTCCTCTGTGTCCACCGACGCCTGCATCGCCGGCGCATAGCGCGGCCCTGTCACAGTTTGCGGGTTCACCAGCTCTTCGACCTTGGCCATCACCTCGGGCGAAAGCTTGATCTCGGCGGCCTTGGCGTTCTCGGCCATGTGATCGGGATTGGTGGTGCCCGGGATCGGCACCTGGGCGCCATCCTTGGCCAGCAACCAGGCCAGACATAGCTGAGCGGGCGTACACCCGGCTTCACGCGCCAGTTCCGCGAAACCAGCGAACATTTTCAGGTTGGCCTCGAACGCTTCGCCTTGGAACCGCGGCATCCCCTTGCGGAAATCGCCGTCCTCCAGCTGAGCAAGGTCGGTCACCCCGCCGGCCAGGAATCCGCGACCAACCGGGCTGAAGGCGACAAAAGTCACCCCCAGCTCGCGGCAGACGTCGAGGACCGCGATCTCGGGGTTACGGGTCCACGGCGAGTATTCGGTTTGCAGGGCGGCGATCGGATGGACCGCGTGCGCACGGCGCAGGGTGGCCGCCGAAACCTCCGACAAGCCGATAGTCTTGATCTTGCCCTCGGCGACCAGTTCGGCGAGCGCGCCGACGCTCTCCTCAATGGGAATCCGCTTGTCCCAGCGATGCAGATAGTAGAGGTCGATCACATCGGTCTGAAGGCGCCGGAGGCTCCCTTCACAGGTCGCTTTCAGGACCTCCGGCCGCCCGTTCAGTTCGCGTTGGTCGCCATTGGTGAGGCCGCACTTCGACGCGAGCACGAACTCATTACGCCGCCCCTTCAGGACTTCGCCGACCAGGGTCTCATTGTGTCCGACGCCGTAGACCGCGGCCGTGTCGAAGAAGGTGTAACCAGCGTCCAGAGCGCCCAGCAGCACGCGCTCGGCCTGCTCGCGGGGCGGCGGCGTTCCATAAGCATGGGACAGGCTCATGCAGCCCAACCCGATCGCCGAAACCTTGAAGGGCCCTAGCTGTCGCTGTTCCATGCGCCGTGCTCCATTCCTATGACGTCACTTGGAAAAGGCGTCACGGGGCCGAGCCGGTCAAGGGCGCTCTAAGGATTCACCGTCATCTTGATCAGAATCCGTCCGGGATTGGCCAGGGCGAAGGCCTCGGGCACTTCCACTTGGCTGGCCATCTGGACCGCTGCGGCAGCCTCGACCCCGTCAGCATCCACGGCCTTGCAGTCGGTCAGGTTCGCACCGGACACTTGGCAGTCGACCAGCACAGCCTGCGAGACCGCCTCAACGACCGGGGTCTTCTGCGGAGCCGAGGCATGAGAACCTGAAAGCGCGGTGGTGGCGGCGAGAACGATCAGGAACATGGGGCCTCGGCTGTTAACGAAGGTTACTCAAAGGTGAAGGCCTACCGAAGGCAAGTGTTTCATTTCGGCGCCGTCGACGTTTTCCACCGCAATCGCTATGCCCATCAGCCACGCCCATGGCCCGTCGGGGCAAACAGCAAGGCTTGTTGAGGTCGCCGTCGCCGGCGCGCGCCAGCAAAACGCCGCGAAATCGGGCGGCGGCGCCCATCTAGGTTGCAATGCAGCAGGCGAATGCTGCGACGCAAAATCTTAACTTGTGTCGCCGGGCCGGCGAGGGCAGGAAGAAGATCAGGTGAAGCGGTCACGACTAGATTTGAACCGCCGCCGAGAGGGAAACGCCGGGAGGTGGTTGTTCTCAACCCCCTTTCCGGGAATACGAATTATGATCCGCACTGCCATTCTGACCGCCGTGGCCGCCCTGGCCATCACCGCCCCCGCCCACGCCGGCTCCGTCCGCGTCGCCCTCGCCGGCAAGTCGCCCGCCCAGGTCGAAGCCGAAGTGACCAAGGCCGCCAAGACCGTTTGCTTCCGCGAAACCCGCAGCGAAACCCTGGCTCTCGAGGCCTATACGCGCTGCGTGAAGGCGACCACTGAAGTCGCGATGGGCACCCTGGCGACCGCCCAGATCCCGTCGGCCTCGACCATGGCCGCGAACTAAAAAATCCCAGTAAGCTTGCAAAGGCCGGCGGCGACGCCGGCCTTTCGCTTGTCTAGCAACAGCGGAAGCCGCCCGAGCCGCCGCCATATCGCGCATCCTGGCGATTGCGGAAGAACTCGGCGCGGGTCATCGGCGGCTGCCCCGGATGGGTCCGGGCGACATGTTCGACATAGGTGTCGTAGTTCGGCACGCCCACCATCAACCGCGCCCCATCGCACAGGCAGCGGGCGAAATCGGCGAAGGGGTTGGACTGTCCCATCGCCCTACTCCGCCGCAATCATGGCCGGCTCGGCTTCGCGGGCCGTCCAGCCATCGGCGCGATAGGCCTTGATGCAGGCCTTGATCCCAAACCAGATCATGCTCAGCACGACCGCGATAAACAGGACGCAGAGCGCCGCATCGATGCGGTCGTTCCAGACGATCTTGGCCATCTGCCCGGCGTCCTTGGCCGGCGCCAGCACCTCGCCGGCCGCCAGGGCGTCGCCATAGCGCTTGGCGTGCGCCAGGAAGCCGATGGCCGGGTCGGAGGAAAACACCTTCTGGGTTCCCGCCGTCAGCGTGCAGATGCACAGCCAGAGCGCCGGCACGATCGTGACCCAGGCATAGCGTTCGCGCTTCATCTTGAAGATGACAACGGTCGCCAAGATCAGCGCGATCGCCGCCAACATCTGGTTGGAGATGCCAAACAAGGGCCACAGCGTATTCACCCCGCCCAGTGGATCGGTCACGCCCTGATGCAGGAAGTAACCCCAGGCTGCGACGCACAGCGCAGTCGCGGTGATGTTGGCCGGCCAGGAAGCGGTGTTCTTGAAGGCCGGCGCGAAGGTTCCCAACAGGTCCTGCAGCATGAACCGCCCGGCCCGCGTGCCGGCGTCCACCGCCGTGAGGATGAACAGCGCCTCGAACAGGATGGCGAAGTGGTACCAGAACGCCATCATCGCCTTGCCTCCCAGCACGTGGGAGAAGATGTGCGCCATGCCGACGGCCAAGGTCGGCGCGCCGCCCGCCCGGGAAATGATCGTGGTCTCGCCCACGTCCTTGGCGGTCTGGACGATGACCTCGGCCGACACCGGATGTCCCATCGCCGCGACCGCCGCTGAGGCGCTTTCTGCCGTCGTGCCGACCACGGCCGCCGGGCTGTTCATGGTGAAGTAGATGCCCGGATCGAGGATGGAGGCGGCGATCAAGGCCATGATCGCCACGAAGCTCTCCATCAACATGCCGCCGTAGCCAATGAAGCGGGCGTTGACCTCGTTGTCGATCAGCTTGGGGGTGGTGCCTGAGGCGATCAGGGCGTGGAAGCCGGAGACCGCGCCGCAGGCGATGGTGATGAACAGGAACGGGAACAACGTCCCGGACCAGACCGGTCCGCCGCCGTGGATGAATGGCGTCAGGGCCGGCATCTGCAGATTGGGCCGCATAATCACGATGCCAATGGCCAGGGCCAGGATCGCACCGATCTTCAGGAAGGTCGAAAGATAGTCTCGCGGCGCCAGCAGCAGCCAGACCGGCAGCACGGCGGCGATCGCGCCGTAGCCGATCAAGATCCAGCAGAGCTGAATGCCGGTCAGCGTAAACCAGGGCGCCAGCGACGGTGAAGCCGCCACATACTGGCCGAGCACGATAGCGCCGATCAGCAACGCGAAGCCGACGATGGAAACCTCGGCGATCTGGCCTGGCCGGATATAGCGCATATAGACCCCCATCAGGATGGCGATGGGAACGGTGGCCGCCACCGTGAACGTGCCCCAAGGGCTCCCGGTCAGCGCCTTGACGACGATCAGCGCCAGCACCGCCAGGATGATCACCATGATCATGAAGGCGCCGAACAGCGCGATGACGCCCGGAATTGGCCCCATCTCCTCGCGGATCAGCTCGCCGAGCGACTTGCCGTCCCGGCGCATGGAGATAACTAGGACCAAGAAGTCCTGCACGGCCCCGGCCAGCACCACGCCGGCCAGGATCCACAGCACGCCCGGCAGATAGCCCATCTGAGCAGCGAGAACCGGCCCGACCAGAGGTCCAGCCCCGGCGATGGCGGCGAAGTGGTGGCCGAACAGGACGTTCTTGTTGGTCGGGACGTAGTCCAAGCCGTCATTGCGGGTCACCGCCGGCGTTGGCCGTGAGCCGTCCAGGCGCATGACGTTCTTGGCGATGTACAGGCTGTAGTAGCGGTAAGCGACCAGATAGACCGACAACGCTGCGGCCAAGATCCAGAGGGCGTTGACGTTCTCACCCCGCGCGGTCGCGACGACCGACAGCGCCACGGCGCCGACCAGGGCGAGCAGCGCCCAAGGACCGTGTTTGCGCACCCACGTCATTCCGCACTCCCCAACTAAACCGCTCACCCAGCAGTCTCCCCCTTCGTTACATCCGATTGAGCCCGCGCGGGAACCTCTCTAGGAGGCAAGCCATGGTGAAATCAGCGATCAACGCAGATCTGGCCGGGACGCTGGATGTCGTAGCCGCCGGCTGCGCGGCCCTGCAGGACGACTGGTGGGTGTTCGGCGGCGCCGCCATGGCGCTCGTCGGCGTCCCCGGCCTTAGCCCGCCCGACGTTGATCTCATCGTCAGCGAAAGGGATGCGCAAAGCCTGATCGCCGCGTGGGATGCACAGATCCAAACCGGATCCCCGTCGCCTCTCTTCAGGTCCAGGATCTTCGCCAGGGCCACGACCACACCGCTGGCCATCGAGATCATGGCCGGCTTCGAGGTTTGCGAAGCCGGCCAATGGTCGCCTGTTCGCCCGACGACACGTCACCCCGTGGCCTTCGGCGCCGGGGCAATCTTCATCCCTTCCGCGGCCGAGCAGGCCCAGATTTGCCGCCGCTTTGGCCGTCCCAAGGACCTCGCCCGGCTGGACGCGCTTCAAGCCCTCGGCTGAGCGACGCCCCCGACGGTGGGCGAGGCGCTAGTCCCGCCCCTCGCGCACCCGCACGATCAGCGACTGGCTCGCGGTCGCCATCAGTTCTCCATCCTCGGCGAACAGGTACATCGCGCCATGCCCGAAGCCGCCATGGACCCCGGTGATCCGGATGTCGCACAGCACCCATTCGGTCGGTACGATCCGTCGATAGCGGATGGTGTTGTCGAGGCTGTTGCCGCCGGCGTTGAGCCCCAGGGCGTTGCCGATCGCGCCGGGAATGAAGTCGGCCATGATCGCCAGTAGGCTGGAGTCAGCCGGCAGGCCTTCGCGTGAGCGGATCCACAGCAGCAACCGACCGTCGTCGGCCGGCTCGCCGCCCGACTGGGTGCCGCCATAGTTGCCCTTCGCCACCCGAACTTCGATCCGGCTGTGAAGATCGTCACCCCCGCCCCGCCAGTGCGCGGCAGGTTCGCAGTCCTCGGCCGGCGCCACCTCGGGCATCGTCAGCCACTGCTTGGAAATCTCGCTTGGCCGCGCGCCGAGGGCGGCGTTGACCGTCAGGATCTCCTTGTCGCCCACGTGGCTGATCACCCGCGCCTGGCTGTTGTACTTGCCGGCGGCCGGCACGCGCACGTCCAGGTCAACGACGCTGGGCGGCCGGGCGTAGGACAGATACTGGGCGGTCGCCCAGATCACCGGGCGGCCGCAGGTCCGCTCCAAGGCGACGATGGCTGAAGCCATCCCCACGCCGCCGAACATGAAGAGATTGTCCCGCGATCCAACGCAGACCGCGGGGGTCAGCGGCAGATACCAACGATGGGGATTGTGCGTCGCGCGCAGGTCGAAAAACAGGGGATCGCTCATGGCGCTCTCATGCAAAGAGCCGCGCCTCTAGGCAAGTCAGTTTCCCTAACGTGACGCCGCAGCGGCCTCCGCCTCGTTACGAAGGCGCCGATCGGCCTCCTGCATCAGCGCATCGGTCGATTGGTTGCGCGCTTCACGCGCACGAATCTCATCAACCAGTCGCTGGTCTGCGTTCTGCTCATGCAACGCGTAGAGGAAGGCTCCGAAGCCGCCGACGGCGCCGACGGTCATGACCATGGCCGCGATCGCCGCGATCCCGGTCCAGGCCTTTGACTGCTGACCGGCAGGCGCCGGCTTCAGATAGGCCGCCCCGATGAAGACCACGCCGGCCAGGAAGGTGGCGCATCCGCCTTGATGGATCATCGCCCGCTGCGCCACTAGGTCGGCGTTGGCGATCACGCTGGGAGCGAGACCGATCAGCCGGTTTCCCTCGGTGAGTTGCGAGACCTCGATCGTGCCCGAAAACACCACCTGGGCCAGCCCCAGGATCGCAAGAATCCATCCAGCGATGATCATCGAAGCCTCCAGCTACAAAACGCGCGCCCGAATCCGCCGGACCCGCGAACTCTACGCTGGACCTAAATTGATTGCGGCTGGAAACGAAGGCTCGCCGGCTAATTGGGGGTGCGGCCAGTCGCCCCGCCAAGGTCGCGGCCACACGGCAAAGTCACCTCACCGCGAGTAGTTCGGCCGCCTTTTGGGTCGAAGACTGATGTTGTGAAGTATAGATTCAGGCCTGTGCCGCGACTGACGGGGCGCTGCGGCGGTCTGCGGCTTCGTGTTCTGAGCCGAAACGCATAAAGCCCCCAGCGGTTTGGCTGGGGGCTTTATGAGATGCTTGGGTGCGGGGACAGGATTTGAACCTGTGACCTTCAGGTTATGAGCCTGACGAGCTACCGGGCTGCTCCACCCCGCGGCAAAGCTGTAAGGATAGTATCGTGATTGAAGGGTTGGACGTTTCATCCGTTTGGTAGACCTGGCGGCGACCTACTCTCCCGTGCCTTAAGACAAAGTACCATCGGCCCAGAGAGGCTTAACGACCGAGTTCGGAATGGGATCGGGTGGGGACCTCTCGGCAAAACCACCAGGTCAACGAAACGGATGAAAAACGAGAAGACATCAGATCTGCTAGTTTAAGCAGACCAACAAAGCACAGACATAAGTTTTGATAAGAACGATCAAGCCGATCGAGCGATTAGTACCAGTAAGCTGCATGCCTCGCGGCACTTCCACACCTGGCCTATCAACGTGGTGGTCTACCACGGCTCTCGGCGAAGCCTTGTTTTGAGGTTAGTTTCCCGCTTAGATGCTTTCAGCGGTTATCTATTCCACACTTAGCTACCCTGCTGCGCGGCTGGCGCCACGACAGGTCCACCAGAGGTGTGTCCATCCCGGTCCTCTCGTACTAGGGACAGATCCTCTCAAGCTTCGTACACCCACGGCAGATAGGGACCAAACTGTCTCACGACGTTCTGAACCCAGCTCACGTACCACTTTAATCGGCGAACAGCCGAACCCTTGGGACCTGCTCCAGCCCCAGGATGTGATGAGCCGACATCGAGGTGCCAAACTTTGCCGTCGCTGTGGACGCTTGGGCAAAATCAGCCTGTTATCCCTAGAGTACCTTTTATTCGTTGAGCGATGGCCCTTCCACGCAGAACCACCGGATCACTATGGCCGACTTTCGTCTCTGCTCGACTTGTCAGTCTCGCAGTCAGGCGGGCTTATGCCATTGCACTCATCGAGCGATTTCCGACCGCTCTGAGCCCACCATCGCGCGCCTCCGTTACACTTTGGGAGGCGACCGCCCCAGTCAAACTGCCCGCCACGCCATGTCCCGAACCCGGATAACGGGCTGCGGTTAGACGTCAGCGACAACAAGGGTGGTATTTCAAGGATGGCTCCACCGGAACTGGCGCCCCGGTTTCATAGCCTCCCACCTATCCTACACATGTTGCCGCTAACGCCAAGGCGAAGCTGCAGTAAAGGTTCATAGGGTCTTTCCGTCTGACCGCGGGTACCCCGCATCTTCACGGGGAATTCAATTTCGCTGAGCCTATGCTGGAGACAGTGGGGAAGTCGTTACGCCATTCGTGCAGGTCGGAACTTACCCGACAAGGAATTTCGCTACCTTAGGACCGTTATAGTTACGGCCGCCGTTTACCGGGGCTTCAATTCGCAGCTTGCACCACTCCTTTTAACCTTCCGGCACCGGGCAGGCGTCAGACCCTATACGTCGCCTTGCGGCTTCGCAGAGCCCTGTGTTTTTGATAAACAGTCGCTACCCCCTGGCCTGTGCCACTCTACAAAGGTTGCCCTAAGCAGAGTCACGCTTATCCCGAAGTTACGCGTGCAATTTGCCGAGTTCCTTCAGCATAGTTCTCTCAAGCGCCTTGGTATACTCTACCTGTCCACCTGTGTCGGTTTAGGGTACGGTCTCCGTTGGAGTTATTTCCTGGAACCCCTTCACTGCAAGGAACAATCCAATAAGCCCTCACAATTTACGGAATTCGTCACTTCCAACTGGCTCAGGAATATTCACCTGATTCCCATCGACTACGCCTTTCGGCCTCGCCTTAGGGGCCGGCTAACCCTGCGCAGATTAGCTTTACGCAGGAACCCTTGGACTTTCGGCGAGAGTGTCTCTCACACTCTTTATCGCTACTCATGTCAGCATTCTCACTTCCGATACCTCCAGCCAGTCTCGCGACTGACCTTCACAGGCTTACGGAACGCTCCGCTACCGCGTGCTTACGCACACCCATACCTTCGGCGTCTGGCTTGAGCCCCGTTACATTTTCCGCGCAGGATCGCTTGACCAGTGAGCTGTTACGCTTTCTTTAAATGATGGCTGCTTCTAAGCCAACATCCTGGTTGTCAAAGCAATCCCACATCGTTTCCCACTTAGCCAGAACTTGGGGGCCTTAGATGATGGTTAGGGTTGTTTCCCTTTTCACGACGGACGTTAGCACCCGCCGTGTGTCTGCCAGATAGTTCTCTTGGGTATTCGG
>JAESFP010000135.1_pt1:0-12500 | contig 64325 bp, 53 predicted proteins | sample 9266181 | NCBI WGS metagenome assembly JAESFP01 (sample SAMN14502547, study PRJNA617102) | algae metagenome | isolation source: Pegethrix bostrychoides GSE-TBD4-15B and co-occurring heterotrophs from... | place: USA: Grand Staircase-escalante National Monument, Utah | collected 2006-08-15 | reverse complement strand
GATCCACCCGATGCTCATGCTGACCACGATCGGGCTGAGATACTTGCCGGGAACGCCCTCCCCCGCCATCAGCCGCGCCGCCGCGCCGACCAGTCCGGCCACGGCGCCGGACGCCCCGACCATGAAGACGGTTCCACCAGGATTGGCCAAGCCATAGCCCAGGCTCGCGAGCCCTCCGCACACAAGATAGAAGACCAGGAAGACCAGGGCCCCCTTCATGCTCGCGCCGAAGTAACGGGCCACCGGCGTTCCGAACGCCAAGGCGCCACCCGCATTCATCAGGGCGTGGGCCCAACTGCCGTGCAGGAAGATGGCTGTGAACAAGGTGGGCCATCGACCGGCTTCGAGCGCGGCCGACGAGAAGGCGAAGTTCCGGAACACCCAGTCCTGCGGAAAGAACGTTTGAAGCAAGTAGCCGACGATGATGACCAGGGTCGCCACGACCGAGGGCCAGGGCGCATTGAAAATAGGCTGGCGCTCTTCGTTCAAGACCGGCTCTCCGCTGACATTCATATAGAGCCCCCTGTTTCACTCGTCCGGCCCGGGCTTTGCGAGGCGCCGCGAGCCCAAGCGCTAGATACACATAAGTTCAGCTTCACCGCGCCCTCGGCGTGCGCTCGACCTAGTCTTTTCCATCCATGCCCCGCAACCGCGGATCTTCCATGAGCTAGCGGCCAGACTGAGGCGTCACAATCCCCGCCTCTATCGCGCCTTGCGAAGGCCACGCTGGGCGGCGCATGGTGCCGGGCTCAGCAAGATCGCGGATATCGTAACGTTCAATGATACGTCTGTTCGGCGCGGCCTCCGCGCTCGTCATCGCCCTGGCCCTGCCCGTCGGTGCGTCGAGCTTCCCGCTCCCGAAGTTCGGAACCGCGAAAGAAGCCCCCGCCGCCGCCCCGGTCCAGTTGAAGCCCGGCGAGTGGGCCCAGGCCCGTTCCGATGTCACGGCCGATCCCAATATCCGCTTCGGCGCGCTGCCCAACGGCATGCGCTATGCGATCCGCAAGCAGCAGGTCCCCCCAGGGCAGGCTGCGGTCCGGCTTCGCTTCGACGCCGGCTCGCTGATGGAGACCGACGCCCAACAGGGCCTGGCCCACTTCCTTGAACACATGGCCTTCAACGGCTCCAAGGCTGTGCCTGAAGGCGAGATGATCAAGATTCTCGAACGCCTGGGCCTCGCCTTCGGCGCGGACACCAACGCCTCCACCAATTTCGACGAGACGATCTACAAGCTCGACTTGCCGCGCACCAATGACGAGACGGTCGATGCGGCCCTGATGCTGATGCGCGAGACCGCCAGCAACCTGACCCTGGAACAGGGCGCCGTCGATCGCGAGCGCGGGGTGGTGCTGTCGGAAGAGCGCGCCCGAGATACGCCCCCCTATCGCATCTATAAGCAGCGGCTCGAGTTCTTCCTGAAGGGCCAGCGGCCGCCGACCCGCTATCCGATCGGCAAGGTCGAGGTGCTCCAGACGGCGCCGGCCAACCAGCTCGCCGACTACTACAATCGCTACTACCGCCCCGAGCGCGCGGTCCTCGTCGTCACCGGCGACTTCGACCTCGATGCGATGGAAGCCAAGATCAAGGCCAAGTTCTCCGACTGGACGCCGGTCGGACCGGCCGGCGCTGAGCCCAACCTCGGTGCGGTGCAACCGCGGAAGACCGAAGCGAAACTGGTGATCGAACCGGGCGCGCCGCTGTCGATGCAGTTCGCATGGCTGCGCAATCCCGACACCGCTCCAGACACGGTCGCCAAGCGCAAGAAGGAGATGATTGAGCAGCTCGGCTTCTCGGTCATGAACCGCCGCCTGCAAACCTTGGCGCGCGGCGGCCAGCCCCCGTTCCTGGGTGCGGGCGTCTTCGAGAGCAACGAATACGACGCCGCCGAAATGACCATGGTCATCGTCAACGCCGAGCCCGGCCGTTGGCGCGAAGCGCTCTCCGCCGCCGAGCAGGAACAGCGGCGCGCCGTACAGTACGGGGTGCGCCAGGACGAACTCGACCGCGAGATCGCCGAATACCGCGCGAACCTGAAGGCCAGCGCAGCAGGCGCCGCCACGCGCACTCCCGCCCAACTGGCCGGCGAGATCGTCAACTCGCTAGGCGACAACGAGGTTGTCACCAATCCGAGCCAGGATCTGGCCTTCTTCGAAGAGGTCGTGAAAGACCTGAAGGCCGAGCAGGTTTCGGCGGCGCTGAAGGGCGCCTTCAAGGGCGATGGTCCCTTGCTGTTCATGGCCTCGCCGGTCGCGATCGACGGCGGCGAGACGACGCTGCTCTCCGCCCTTGAGACCTCCCGCAAGGTGGCGGTGTCCGAGCCGGCCGCCTCCGTCGAGGTCGCCTGGCCTTATGAGAGCTTTGGCGCGCCGGGCAAGGTCGTGGAGACCAAGGACGCCGTCGATCTCGACACCACCTTCATCCGCTTCGAGAATGGCGTGCGCCTGACGGTGAAGCCAACCCGGTTCAAGGACGACGAGGTCCTGGTCCGGGTAAACGTCGGCGGCGGCCGATTGGACCTGCCCAAGACTGAACAGAGCCTCAGCTGGGCGTCGGGCGCCTACATCGAAGGCGGACTGAAGCAGATCAACGCCGAGGACATGGAACGCGTCCTTGCCTCCAAGGTCTACGGCGCTCAATTCGGCATAACCGACGACGCCTTCGTGTTCTCCGGCTCCACCCGGCCTGAAGATCTCGACGTTCAGATGCAGATCCTGACCGCCTATGTCTCCGAACCCGGCTGGCGGCCCGAGGCCTTCAAGCGCCTGCAGGGCGCCGGCAAGACTATTCACGACCAGTATGAAGCCACCGATTCCGGCGTCGTCACGCGCGACCTGGCCTCCCTGCTTCATCCGAACGACCAGCGCTGGGTGTTCCCAAGCCGCGAACAGATCGCGAGCGCCAAGCTGGACGACTTCAAATCCATCGTCAGCCCCGCCCTGACCTCCGGCCCCATAGAGGTGGTCATCGTCGGCGACATCACGGTGGAGAAGGCGACCCAAGCTGTGGCTCGGACTTTCGGCGCCCTTCCGCCTCGTCCCACCCAGGCCGCGGTCAACGGTCAGCGGGACATCGGTTTCCCCGCTGGCGTCGACAAGCCCGTGGTGTTGACCCACAAGGGCCGCGCCGACCAGTCGATCGGCTATCTCGCTTGGCGGACCACCGACTTCTACGCCAACCCCCAGCGCGCCCGCGACACCGCCGTGATGGGCGAGGTTCTGGAACTGCGCCTCATTGAGGAACTCCGCGAGAGCCAGGGCGCGACCTATTCGCCGAACGTCACCTACAATCACAGTTTCGTCTGGCCGAACTGGGGCTATGTCTCGGCCAGCGTCGAAATCCCGCCGGAAAAGCTCCCGGCCTTCTTCGACGACGTGAAGAAGATCGCCGCCGATCTCCGCACCACCGAGATCAGCGCCGACGAGCTGGCGCGCGCCAAGAAGCCCCGTGTCGACCAGATCGAGAAGGCGAGAGAGACGAACGGCTACTGGCTGTCCGAGCTCTCCGGCGCCCAGACCGATCCGCGCCGGCTCGAAGCCACCCGCGCCATCATCTCGGGGACTGAACGCGTGACCGCCGCCGACGTGCAGCGGGCGGCCCAGGCGGTGCTGAAAGACGAGAACATGTGGAAGCTGGAGGTCCGCCCCGCCGGCAAAAAATAGTGTCGCACCCCGCGACGCGCGACAAACCGTCGTCTGGCCCGGCTGTGGTCGCGATGGCTCTATCCACCCAGCGAATCCGCGGCTTGTCGCGGAACTGGACCGGCAGTTGGGGGCACTCGCCCGTGTCAGCGACCCCATCGCGATTCCCGCACGCCCGCTGGCGGGCGGTGCAGCTCAGGGCTTGGTTTTCGACCCGAGCGAAGACGTCGCGCGATGCACGGCGAGTTGCTGCAGCACATGGCTCGGATCAAGCATCGCCGCCTTCGGCGGACGCTTCACCGGCCAGGCGCCCAGCGCCGCAATGGCCGGGTTCCGCCGGGCATTCAGGTCTAGGATCAGCGTTTTAGCCGCCTCGTTGTCCGGCTGCAGTTTCAAGAGTTCGCTGCACGCGTCACGCGCCGCCCCAACCTCGCCCAGCGCCTGAAGCGATCGCGCCAGCCAGAGCCAAGCGTTCTCCCCCAATGGGGCCGCCTCGACCGAGCGGGTCAGCCAGATCCTCGCATCGGCGTGATCGCCACGCTTGGCCAAGAAGCGGCCGAATCTGTAGAGCGCCAATCCATCGTCCGGCGCGGCCTCTACAATCTGGCGATAGCATCGCTCGGCCTCCGCCTCTCGTCCCTCGCGCTCAAACTCAAGCGTAGCCTGAAGCATGGCGGGCAGGCCGCGCGGGTCCAATTCGCCCCCCAGGTTGCGGCCGGTCCTGGTCGTCACATTGACCGCCCGCAGCCGTCGCGCCCGAGGTGCAAACAGATACTTGTACGGCTCGTCGCCCTTCAGAAAATCGTATGTCGCGAAGCCGTTGGCGATTGCATGCCGAATGCTGAAGGCCTGGAGCAGATAGCCGGCCGGCATATCGCCATAGGTCTCGTCCCGGCCCGTGATGAAGAACAGCAGCGATTTCTTGACCGGATCGATCAAGATCGCGAGTGCGGCCACCGGTCGGTCACCATGCCAAAACACCGGCATCATCAGGCGCCCTTGCCGCGCGCAACACATCAGCATCACGAAGTTTCGGCCGAGGATCGACTCGGTGCGCTCGCCCTTGCGCGATTCCCATTTGAGCCGCCAGAAGTGCAGCAGCGTGCGCAAATCCCGCTCCAAGGTCTCGGGCGTGGCGAGCGTGATGCGGCAATCTTCCGAGGCCTCGACCTTGCGCAGCAGTCGCCGGATCTTCTGGCGGTTATTGGCGCTCAAGGTCTCCAGGTAACTGTCCCAGTCGGCCGGAAGGTCAATCGAGAGGCAGACGCCGTTGTCCACCCCGTGGGGGCTGTCGAGATAGCCGATGTCGGTCTGAGCGAAGCGAGCCTTGTCGAATGGCGCCAGGAACAGCCGCCGCCGCTGCTCGGACATCAACAGGTTGTCCATGGTGAAGCGCGCCCAGCTCAGCCGGCGCTTCACAAACTCTGCGAAGGCCGGAATGACTTCGGCCTCGAATTCCGGGCGCGTCAGGATGCCGGTGTAGTCTGAGAAGCCGTCGCCGGCGAAATGGAGCTGGTTGAAGAAGCCGAGCTTAACTCCGTACTGGGTCCGCATGCGCATCGGCAGAAAGGCGGCATATTCAGCGTCGCTCTCATCTCGCTTCGCGGCCAGCACGAACCAAACGGTCTTGTGGACGGTCAGCCAGTCGGAGAGCCACTGCCAGGATAGAAAGAACTGCGCCTCGGGATCAGCCGCGTAGACGGCGTCCCAATCGCCGCGCACGGCGGCGAACTCGCTGAAATCGTCGATGACACGAATGTACATGCGACACCCCGTAACTTCTCAAGCTACAGCTTCCCACTAGCTACAGCATTCGGCACTCATCAATCAAGTCCACAGGACCCCTACATCAATATCCGACTAAACAAGCTAAACCTTTCGGACATTCACAACTCATAGTCCGGAATCATTTTTCCGGCTCTGCGCAGCCCGCAGCATGCGGCAGACCTTGGGTTGAGCGGGTCAACTCTAACTATCTTGATCGGCGCCCCGAACATCCTGCGACTTCATGAGCGGGCTTGTGATTTCGAACATCTGCCCGAAGATGGCTGGAGGGATTGCTGGAGGGGCCGCCGCTCGATCATCTGCCGTTTTCAACTGGCGATCTCGAAGCCCTGACGCTGGCGTTTCGTGCACTTGGTTTCGTCGTCTCGCCTCGCGGCGGCTACACCTCGCCCGAATCCCCGGACGCTAGCTGGACCAGTCATGGAGTGTTCCTGCGCAAGGGCTGGCTGGATCTCCTGCACAACCCCGGGGCCGCCGCCGATGCTCCCGTCCGGCCAGGCGGCGGTTTGTTCCTGGCCGAGAATCTCGATGACGCAGCGGCCCGCCTCTCGGGCTTTCGCACTCGCCCGCCCTATCGGCTCGAACGGCGGTGGAAGAACGACCTCGGCCTCCCAGCCGAGGCCTTCGCCCTGTTCGAGATCCGCGAACGCATCAGCCCGCTCGGCCTGGCGGTCATCCAGCACCACTATCCGTGCCACGACACCCTGGCCGCCTGGTTCGACCACCCCAACTCCGCCGAAGAGCTCGCCGGCTTGATTTTCGGTTCCGCCGAGCCCGGCCCCATGGCCGGCCAAGCCGCGCGCCACCTGGATATCTCCGGCTTTTGCTACTGGGACGAAACGAAGTTTAGGGCCGCGTTTGGCCATTGCGACCCGCAGATCGCGCTCCGAGTCCGCGTAGCCTCGCTAACCAAGGCGAGAGCCGCGCTGGATGTGGCCGGGATCGCCTTTGTCGAGACGCGTGAAGGACTTCATGTCACGCCGCCCCGCCCCTTGGCGTGCGGCGTCCAGTTCTTTCAGGGGCTGCCCACCTGATCCGGCGAGCAAGCGGCGCCGTCCCGATCTGAAACGCCAGAGCGATGGCGCCGATCTTGTTATGCACCGGATGCGTCCACGCCCGGCCGCATCGCAAGGTGTCGAAATGGTGCATTCGAACACTCAGAGAATGATCGACTATTGGCGCAGCCAAGGCGGCTTTCGCGGCCTGCCTGTGCGCTCGGCGATCAATCCGGCCGACTTCTCGACCCTTATGACTCAGACCTTCATGCTGGGACGGGTCGCATCCGGCGTCTATCCGATCCGCCTGGTTGGCGGCTTGGTCGCCGATCTGCACAAGCGCGACCTACGGGGCCAGAACATGCTCGACCTCATCGGCGAGCGCGACCGTTTCAACCTGCACACCGCCCTGGAAACCGCCCGCCGCCGGCCCGAGCCGATGGTCGTGGAGATGGAAGGCCGTACCAACGGCCCCTCGTTGATGCTTGAAGTGCTGTTCGCGCCGATCGCCGGCGCGCCCGGTTCACCCGAGCGCTTCCTTGGCCTCTATCAGCCGCTGTCGCTGGTGGCCAAACTTGGCGACATGCCGATCCGGCAGCTCGCTGTGCGCTCCATCCAGGGCGTCGGTCCGGCGAACGAAGAGACCCATCGGCTGAAGCTCGCCACCCTCGACGGCCGCCGGGTGGCCTAAACGGCCTCTTCGGCGTCGTCCAGAATTCGCGCCACCGCCTCCTCGGCGCGCGCCCGCGCGTTCGCAGTACGGAAGAGCTTCACGTGCTGCTGGTAGGCTAGGCTGACCCCGACCAGTTCGAACACCATCTGGCGGCAGTAGTCTGGCGGCGCCTTGCCTGCCCTCGGAAGGTCCCCAGCCACACGCGCCAAGGCGTCGTGCCAATCATTCTGCGAGGCGACCAGCCTGTCGCGCAACGCCCCGGGCCGGTCGTCGTATTCCTGACTTGAGACCGCGAACAGGCAGCCGCCCGCCTCCGTCTCGCCGCCGATCCAATCGAACCAACGACCAATCAGTTCTTCCATGCGCGGACGGCCGCGCGGCTGGGCGAGGCTTGGTTCGACGACCCGGGCCTGGAAACGCGCGATCGCTTCGTTCAGCACGGCAAGCTGAAGCGCTTCCTTCGACTTGAAGTGCGCGAACAGCCCGCTCTTCGAAAGCTCAAGGCTCTCGGCCAGCGGGCCAAGGGACAACCCTTCGAGCCCGACCGCTACGGCCTGATCCAGGGCTCGATCGACAATGGCCTCACGCGTGGCGGCGCCTTTTCTCATGACACCGATATAGCACGATCGGTCGTTTTTTCAACCTAGGGCGCAGAGGCCTTGTCCAGCAACGCCAGGTCTTCAGCGCTAAGCTTCATGCGCGCCGAGCCCATCAGTTCGTCGAGTTGTTCGAGGCTGGTGGCCGAAGCGATGGGCCCGGTCAGGCCGGGCTGGGCCATCACCCACGCCAGCGCGACCTGCGCCTGGCTCGCGCTCTTGGCGGCCGACACCTGGTCGAGCGCCGCCAGGATCCGCATGCCGCGCTCATCCATCATCCGCTTCACCCCGCGACCGCGCGGACTCTTCGAAAGATCAGCCTCGGTGCGGTACTTGCCCGTGAGGAACCCGGACGCCAGGCTCGAGAACGGGATCACGCCGACCTCGTTGTCGATGCAAGTCTGCTGCAGCGCGCCCTCAAAGCCCTCGCGGGCGTAGAGATTATAGAGCGGTTGCTCGCTGTTGTAGCGCGCATAGCCGCCGCGCTCGCTGACATCGAGCGCCTCTTTCAGGCGCTCGGCGCTAAAGTTCGACGAGCCGATCACCCGCACCTTCCCGGCCTTGACCAACCGGTCGAACGCCTCGGCGGTCTCTTCCAGCGGAGTGTCCGGATCATCGCGGTGCGACTGGTAGAGGTCGATGCGATCGGTTTGCAGGCGCTTGAGCGAAGCCTCGACCGCTTCAACCATGTAGGCGGCGGAGAGGCCCTTCTTGCCCTCGCCCATCTCCATGCCGAGCTTGGTGGCCAGCACCACCTTGTCGCGCTTGCCCGATTGCTTGAACCACGCGCCTAGCACCGTCTCCGAAGCCCCGGCGCCCGCCGGGGTCCAGGCCGCATAGACGTCGGCGGTGTCGATGGCGTTGAACCCGCCGTCGACAAAGGCGTCGAGGATAGCGAACGAGGTCTTCTCGTCCGCCGTCCATCCGAACACGTTTCCGCCCAGCACCAAGGGTGCGATTTTCAGCTCCGACTTGCCAAGCCTGCGCAGTTCCATCGCTCTCTCCCGGTTTCTCGTGACGCTCTAGGCGGCCTTCTGACCGTCTTCAAATACAGGCGTATCCTCGGCTGGCAAGGCCGCTCGGCCTCGCAGCATGTCAGCGGCCTTCTCGGCGATCATGATCGTCGGCGCGTTGGTGTTGCCACCCACCAGCGTCGGCATGACCGAGGCGTCGACAACCCGCAGGCCCTCGATGCCGCGCACCTTCAGTTCGCCGTCGACCACCGCCATCTCATCGGAGGCAGCGCCCATCTTGCAGGTGCCGACCGGGTGATAGATCGTTTCGGCGTGCTTGCGGATCCAGGCGTCGATCTGTTCGTCGGTCTCGACGTCCTTGCCGGGGAACAGTTCCTCGCTGCGATAGGGGTCGAGCGCAGCTTGCGATGCGACATGGCGCATCATCCTGACGCCCTCGCGCAGGGCGCGGCGGTCCTCGTCGGTAGCCAGGTAGTTGGCGAAGATCGCCGGATCGGCGAACGGATCGGCCGAGTTCAGGCCGACGCGGCCGCGGCTCTCTGGGCGCAGCTGGCAGACGTGGAAGGTGAAACCATCCTTCGGCACCGCCACCTTCCCGTGCTCCTGCATGATCGCCAGCACGCAATGGACCTGCAGGTCGGGACGATCGAGGTCCGGCCGCGACTTCAAGAACGCGCCTGATTCCAGGAACTGCTGACGGCCCATCCCCTTGCCGAAGAAGGCGTAGTTCATTCCGATCATCAGGGTCTTCACGATCCCCTTGCGCAGCGAGAAGGCGGTGATCGGCTGCGGGCATTCCCAGGACATGGTGACGTCCAGGTGATCCTGCAGGTTGGCGCCGACGCCCTTCAGCGCCTTCACCACCGGAATGCCGAACTTGGCCAGTTCCTCGGGATCGCCGATGCCCGAGAGCTGCAGGATGTGCGGCGACTGCACCGCTCCGGCCGACAGCAGCACTTCCTTGTCGGCGTGGACAACGTGCTTGGTCTTGGTCTTGTCGTCGACGTACTCGACACCGGTCGCCCGGCCGTTCTCGACGATGATGCGGGTGGTCCGCGCGCCGGTCAGGCAGGTCAGGTTCGGCCGCCCCATCGCCGGATGCAGATAGGCGCGCGCCGCGCTCCAGCGCTGTCCGTCGCGGATGGTCAGTTGGTAGGGTCCCCAGCCTTCCTGCTGGAAACCGTTGAAATCGTTGGTGACGGCATGCCCAGCCTGACGACCCGCCTCGATGGTGGCCTTGTAGATCGGGTTGGGCGTCGAAGCCTTGGAGACATAGAGCGGCCCTTCGCCGCCATGCCAGTCGTCACCACCGCCTTCGAGCGTCTCCGAGCGCTTGAAGTAAGGCAGCACGTCCCGATAGGACCAGCCCTGCAGGCCCATCTGCCGCCACTGGTCATAATCGCGCGCATGACCGCGGATGTAGATCATGCCGTTGATCGACGACGATCCTCCCCAGCCCTTGCCCCGCGGCCACCAGAGCTTGCGGTTCTCGAGATTAGGCTCTTCTTCCGTCCAGAAGCCCCAATTGTAGGCGCCCTGCTTGGCGATCAGCGAGCCGACGCCCGCTGGCATCTTGACCAGGATCGAGTTGTCCTTGCCGCCAGCTTCCAGGAGCAAGACCTTGACCTGCGGATCCTCGGTCAAGCGGTTCGCGAGTACGCACCCGGCGGAGCCCGCGCCAATGATGACGTAGTCATAGCGATCCATGTGTTTCCGTCCCTAAACACTGTTAAGTTTGCCGCACCCTGACCCAAGGCCCCCTCGGAAACAAGGCGGCTCCATCCGCTTTTTTGAGCGCCGTTACGTCAACTATGGTGAGTTTTGCCGACGGTCGTTAAGGCCGACTACCCAGTTGTGGGATTTCCCGTAGGCGATGTGGCACTAGTCATGACACTCTTAGCGCCCGCATTTCTTCCAAAGACTTCGCGAGACTAGATGAGCGCCCAGCAGATGGCTTCGGCGGTGGGGGAGCCCAGCGACCACCGACGCCTCAATCCCGAAATCTTCGCCATGCTCGTGCTTGGCGGCGCGGTCCTCGCCTCGGCCGTTGTCGGCATCCTGCTTCGCCCGGTCGGGAACCTCAGCGCTTTCTGGCCGGCCAACGCGGTGTTGCTGGGCTTGCTGGTCAGGTTTCCCCACCTTGCGCGCCTAGGCGGCTGGGCGGCGGCGGCGGTCGCGTTCGTCTTGGCCGACGTGGCGACGGGCAGCAGTTGGACCAAGGCGAGCCTGCTGACCCTCTGCAACGTCATTGGAGCGGCGGTCGGCTACGTCTTCATGGCTCGCCTCACGCCCAAGGACCGGCTGCTGGAGCGGCCATCGTCGTTGGTGTCGGTGATGCTGATCGTTCTGGCGGCCTCGACAGTGACCAGTATCTTCGGCGGGCTGGTGAACGTCTTCCTGTTTCACGGCGGCCCCGCGCGCGGCTTCTTCATCTGGCTGGCGACGGAACTCGCCAACTACATCGTCATCCTGCCGATCGTCCTGACCTTTCCCGGCCCGGCGGCGCTGAAGCGCTGGTTCGTCAGCATCACCCAGGCCCCGCCGAAGCTCAGCAGCGCCGCGCCTCTCATCACCTACCTGATCTGCCTGGCCATGGTGCCGATCGTCGATGGTCCCGGCGCGCTCGCCTTCCCGGTTCCCAGCCTGCTTTGGTGCGCCCTGACCTATGGCCTGGCGGCCTCTGCGCTCCTGACGCTTTCATTTGCGGTGTGGACGCTAGTCATCCTGTCCATGACCACCGCCAGCCTCACCCACCTATCGGGGCTCGAACTGGTGTCCCTGCGGTTGGGCGTGATGCTCGTCGCGCTGGCCCCTATCACCGTCGCCAGCGCCATGGCCGAGCGCAACCAATTGCTGCGTGAAGCCACCGCCGCCCGCAAGGCGGCCGAAGACGCCATGGCCGCGCGGACTTTGCTGCTCGCCACCATGGCCCACGAACTGCGCTCGCCGCTCACGGCCATTGTCGGCTTCTCCAACATGATGACGAAGGAAGTCTTCGGACCGGTCGGGCACCCCAAGTATCTGGACTACGCACAGTCCATCGAACTGGCCGGTTCCCACCTGAGCGAACTGGTCACAGATCTGCTCGACACGGCCAAGGTGGAGGCCGGAAAGTTCGATCTCTCCCTCGCCCCGGTCTCCAGCCGCGACATGGTCGAGCAATCCCTGCGGCTGGTCCGCGGGCTGGCGGTGGAAGCCGAGGTCAGCCTGATCATGGCGCCCGACGAATGGCCGCAAGTCCATGCTGATCAGCGGGCGGTCAAGCAGGTGCTGATCAATCTGCTTTCGAACGCCGTGAAATTCTCGCCGCCGGCCGGGCGAGTGGAGATCTCCGGCGCCATCATGGCCGATCGCCTCATCATCAGCGTCAAGGACTTCGGACGCGGGATCACCGAGGAAGAACTGGCGCTCATCGGCCGGCCATTTGTCCAGATCGGCGACGCCAACTCCCGCCGCCAAGGCTCGGGCCTGGGCTTGGCCCTATCGCAGGAGCTGGTGGAGCGACACGGCGGCCGCCTCCGCCTTGAGAGCACCCTTGGCCAAGGCGCCACGGCCCGCTTTGATCTGTCCCTGATCGCCTAGTTCAGGCGCCAGGCCGCTTGAATTCCATGATCCAGTTGGTTTCCCAGGTCTTCCCCTTGTCATAGGAAAACGCTTGGCTCCAACGGGGACGATCGGTGTCAGTGCGGCTCCAATCGAAGAGCACCTTCACCGGTTGCTCCCCATCCATATCCTCGCCGGCAAAGACGCCATGCCCGTCCGTGAACCGGCCGAACACTGGGGGCTGCAGGACGCCGTCGCTCGAATTGATCCAATAGATCGCCCACTCGTCCTTGAGC
>JAESFP010000134.1_pt1 | contig 64564 bp, 70 predicted proteins | sample 9266181 | NCBI WGS metagenome assembly JAESFP01 (sample SAMN14502547, study PRJNA617102) | algae metagenome | isolation source: Pegethrix bostrychoides GSE-TBD4-15B and co-occurring heterotrophs from... | place: USA: Grand Staircase-escalante National Monument, Utah | collected 2006-08-15 | reverse complement strand
TGGATTTCAGCTTCCTGATGGGCACGGCCGCTCGCGAGAGCGGGTACAATCCCAAGGCCAAGGCGCCGACGTCGTCGGCCGCCGGTCTCTTCCAGTTTGTCGAACAGACTTGGCTCTCGACCCTGAAGCAGCACGGGGCGAAGTACGGCTACGCTCGCTATGCCGATCTGATCACCAAAGGCGCTGACGGCCGTTACCGGGTGAACGGGGCCGAGGCGCGCAAGGCGGTGATGGACCTGCGGCTCGATCCGCATGCCGCATCGCTTATGGCTGGCGAGCTGACCTCTGACCACGCCTCGTATCTTAAGGGCAGGGTGGGGCGTTCCCCGACCGCGGGCGAGCTCTACGCCGCGCACTTCCTGGGGCCGCAGGGCTCGGCCAAGCTGATCGAGGCGATGCAGACGCGGCCTGGCGCCAGCGCCGCCAGTATTTTTCCTGACGCGGCGGGCGCGAACCGATCGATCTTCTATCGGGATGGCCGTGCGGCGACGGTGGCCGAGGTCTATGCGAACTTGACCAAGACTGGCGGCGCTGGACGCGCAACGACCGGGGAGCGGAGCAGTCCAGCCGACGGCTTCATCCAGTACGCTTCGGCCCGCCAGCGCACCCTGCAGGAGGGGCAGGACGCTATGGTCGACATCATTCTGCGGGGCTCGCAGTCCGACGACGACGCCAGCTCGGGCGTCAGGATGACCGGCTCGCTGTTCACCAGCGAGATGCTGCGCGTGCTGGCGGAGGCCCGCGACAAGTCGAACTAGGCGGCTGCTCCGGAAGCCAGCATTTCCTCGATTTGCGCCGGCGCGTAGCCAATCTCGGTAAGAACCTCGCGCGTGTGTTGGCCAAGGCGAGGGGCCGCCGGCCGCACCTTGGCGTCCGCGCCTGGGAACCGGGCGGGGGCGGCGGGCGAGCGATATGTGCCGCCTTGCCCATCCTCGACCTCGATCAAAGCGCCGGCGGCGGCGACCTGGGGATCGGCGGCGACCTCGGCGGGCGTCTGCACCGGCGCCCAAACGAGATCGACCTCGTCGAGCCGCTGGGCGATGTCATGGAAGTCCAAGGCGCCGAAGGCGCTGTCCAGTTCGACGACCAGGGCCGCGCTGTTGTCCTTGCGCAGGCGGCTGGTGACGAAGCGTTCGTCGTCTGGAAGGTCTGGCCGACCACATGCCGTCGCGAGCAGTTGCCAGTCCTTGCCGCCCCCGCGCGGATTGAGCACGAACCAATGGCCGTCGCGGCTCTTGTAGAAATTGGCCACTGGATCGAAAGGCGCGTTGCGCGGGCGGTTGGAGGCCAGCTTCCCGAAGGCGAGTTGCACGGCCATGTCCGATCCGACGGTGTAGACGCCCGTGGCCAGCAGCGAGGTTTGCACGAGCCGCCCGACGCCGGTCTTTTCGCGCTCGTACACTGCCGCCAGGATCGCCGAAACGGTCGCTAGAGACGTGGTGTGATCGCCGACGCCGGTGCGCAGGATGAAGGGATCGGCGCCCTTCGGCGCGTGCATATGCGCGACGCCGGCCCGGGACCAGAAGGCGGTGACGTCGAAGCCGGGCTTGGCTGCGTCAGGCCCTTCAAGGCCATAGCCGGTCACCACCGCGTAGATCAGCCTAGGGTTTGTCGCGCGCAGGGTCTCATCATCCAGCCCGGCGCGTTTGAGCGAAGCTGGCCTGACATTGGTCAGGAAGATGTCGGCCTCGGCGGCCAGGCGGGTGAGCGCCTCGCGCCCCTCCGGCTTGGAGGTGTCGAGCACCACGGCGCGCTTGCCGCGGTTGTCGAGGCCGAAGGTCGGGTTGCCGGACAGCGCGCTCTTGGCGTCGCCGAACACGTTTCGCATCGGGTCGCCCTCGGGGCGTTCGACCTTGATGACTTCGGCGCCCCAGTCAGCCAGGATCCCAGCTGCACCGGGGGCGGCGATGTAGGAGGCGAACTCAACGACCTTCAGACCCTGCAGCAGCACGCGACGTCCTCCCTTGTTGTTGGGAGCTACCTTGCAGGTCGCGGGCTACGGCCTCAAGGGCGCTCAGGCGACCGAGCGGACCGGTTGCGCGTCACGATCGACGGCGATGGCGTCCGCCACGGCCCGTGCGACGGCCGCGACGCTGACCGGTTTGCGCAGGACAGTGTCGGCGCCGGCGTCCACGCATTCCTTGGCCTCGTCTGCGTCGCCCCCGATCACCCCGATGATCGGGACGCGGGCGATATCGATGTCGAGACCTCGAACTGCGGCGATACAGGCCGGGCCGTCCATATTGGGCATGCGACCATCGATCATCAGCAGGTCGAACTCGCAGACCTTGGCCAAGTCCAGCGCCCGCCGGCCATCGACCGCGTGGACGACTTGATGCCCGAGTTGTTCGACCACGGCGCGCAACATCGCTGCGTTTAGCCCGTCGTCCTCGGCGATCAGCACACGTAGGCGGCGATGCGTTTCCAGCGCGGCGGCGCTGGCGTCGGGCGTGAGGTCGGGCTCGCGCTCGGGGGTGGCGGCCGGGTTGTAGGGCAGTTCAAGCCGGAAGCAGGATCCGACGCCGAGCGCGCTGTGCGCCGACAGTTCGCCGCCCATCAGGCGGGCGAGTTGGCGCGAAAGTGACAGACCAAGGCCTGCCCCGGAGGTCCCGGCGCTGGTGCGGGCGATGCGGCTGAAGGGCTCGAAGGCGCTGGCCAGTTCGTCGATCGTCAGGCCAGGGCCGGTGTCGGCGACCTCGATGGCCAAGCGGCCGGTCGAGCTGAGTTCGATGCGGGCCTCGACCCGGCCGCGAACGGTGAACTTGAGCGCGTTGCCGAGCAGGTTCGCGAGGATCTGACGTGCCCGATGGGCGTCGGCAATGGTCGCGCCGGCATTTTGGACGGTCAGTTCCGGCGGCACGTGCAGGGTCAGTTCCAAGCCCTTCATCGCCGCGTTCGGGCGGTTCAGCAGGACAAGGTCGCGCATCAGGGCGACGGCGTCGAACGGATGGGTGTCGACCTCCAGGCGTCCGGCTTCGGCGGTTTCCGAATCTAGCGTGGTGTTGAGGACGGCGATCAGGTCGTTGGCTGCGTCGAGGGCGGCGGAAAGCTGTTCGCGCGAGGGGGCCGAGCGGCCATTGGCGCCGACAGCGGCGGTCAGCACGTGGGCGACGCCGGTGAGGCCGTTGCGGATCTCGTGGCTGAGCGTGGCCACCAGGTCCGACTTCGACTGGGCCAGGCGGCGCGCCTCTTCCATCTGTCCGGCCCGCTCGGCGATCAGGGTCTCGCGCTCGGCCGCGAGGGTGAACTGGCGGCGCAGGATGCGGTTGACGATCAGGCCAAGCGCCAAGGCCAGCGCGATCGCTCCCCAGGCCAGATTGGCCGTGGCGGCGCTGTCAGGGTGGCTGAACAGGAAGAACAGCGGGCCTGCAGCAGCAGCGCCGCCCACCAGCAACAGGCTGGGTAGCCACGGCGATGCGAAGAAGATGATCAGCACGGCGCCGGCCACCGCGACCATCATCAGCGCCTCGCGCGCCGGTCCCGCGCCCTCGGCGAAGGCGGCGATCTGCGCCACCGCGCCGGCCCAGATCAGGCCGCCGACCAGATGGGCCTGGCCGCGCCGGTTGTCGTCGGCTCTGATATCAGGCCGCTTGAGCCAGCTGACGGCGGCGTAGAAATAGCCCCATGCAAGAGCGAAGATCGCGAAGGTGGCCGTCATCCAGGCGGCGTTCGGCGCATGAGATCCGGCCCAGACGTAGGCGGGCATGGTGACGGTGAACACGGCCAGCGCGTAGGGCAGCAAAGCTGCTTGCGTATCAAGGGCTTGTTGGTTGGCCGACTGCCCGCCACGAACGTCGGGTTTATGGGTCTCAACCAACATGAACAGATCCCTCGGCGACAGAGGGGGATTCTAGCGTCGTAGGGTTGGCGAGTGGTTACGGCCCGGCATAAATCCACAGCTTCGGCGGCAATCGTTCATTAAGCTTAACCGTGGAGGATGTGAGCTCGGGATCCTCGATCTCGAGTGGGGGCTAGGCAGGAATGGCGATCACGCGCTCGGCGCTGACCGACGAGGATATTCGCACCTTGGTCAAGGGTGCGACGCCGGACGAACGCGCCGCTGCGGCCCATAAGATCTGCCGAGCCTTCGAGACCAATCCGCTGAGCGACGAAGACCGCGTGCGGGCGCAGGACATCCTGCGGGTGATGGCGCGTGACGCCGCCGAACTGGTTCGCCGGGCCTTGGCGGTGACCTTGAAGAGTTCGGCGCTGGTGCCCCACGACGTAGCCATGCGGCTGGCCCAGGATATCGATAGCATCGCCCTGCCGATGTTGGAGGCTTCGCCGGCCTTCACCGACGCCGACCTTGCCGAGATCGTCCGGATCGGCGGGCCTGTGCAGCAGGTGGCGATCGCCAAGCGGCCTCGGGTGTCGCAGACCTTGACGCGGGTCTTTGCCGATCATGGCCGCGAACATGCGGTGGAGATCGTCTGCGCCAACGACAACGCCGACTTCGCCGAGCAGACCCTGCAGGCGATCGTGCAGAAGTTCGAGCAGTCCGAACGGGTGCTCGCCGCTGTCGCTTATCGCAACGCCCTGCCGCTGTCGGTCACCGAGAAGCTCGTCACCTTGGTTGGCGAGGAGGTGCGCGACCACCTGCTGAACCACCACGAGATTTCCGCGGAGCTGGCGCTGGCGGTGGCTGTCGGCGCGCGTGAACGGGCGACGGTCGATTTGGTGGATCAGGCCGGCCGGACCGCCGACGTGAAGAACTTTGTCATGCATCTGCACGCCAACGAGCGACTGACTGCATCGCTGCTGCTGCGTGTCCTGGCCCATGGTCATATGACCTTCCTGGAATGGGGGCTGTCGGAGCTCGCCAGTGTCCCGCACCATCGAACCTGGCTGATGATCCATGACGCCGGGCCGCTGGGGCTCAAGGCGATTTATGATCGGGCCGGATTGCCCGCGCGGCTCTATGGGGCGTTCCGCGCCGGCGTCGACACCTATCACTCGATGGAGTTCGACGGCGGGACCCGCGACCGGGAGCGGTTCCAGGAGCGGATGCTGCAACGCTTCCTGACCCAGCCGGTCGTGCCGGGGCGCGACGACGTCGACTATCTGTTGGACAAGATGGACAAGCTTTCCGAGGCGGCGCGAAGTTCCTGCCGGGCGAGGGCCCAAGCCTAGGGTGTCCTGGCGTCATGCTTGCGCCGCCGCACTGACGCTCGCAAGCTGACGACATGAGCGCTTCGCAAGACATCAAGCCCGCCGCCACCATCCTGCTGCTGCGCGACGCTCCGGCGTTCGAGGTGCTGATGGTCAAGCGCCACCACCAGATCGACTTCGCGTCCGGTGCGCTGGTGTTTCCGGGCGGCAAGAGCCATGCCGGCGATCACGACCCCGCCTGGGTCGATCACGCGCTGGGTTGGTCTGAGTTCGATGCGGAGCAGCGGGGGCTGAGGATCGCGGCGATCCGCGAGGTCTTCGAGGAGGCTGGCGTCCTGCTGGGCCGTCGCCTTGATGGCTCGGCGATTGGCGGCGAGGCCTGTCCGCTGGACGTCCGCAAGGCGGTGGATGCCGGGGCCGTGGCGTTTCTCGACGTGGTGCGAGATCTCGGCGTGCAGATCGACCTGAACGCCCTGACCGTCTTCGCGCGCTGGATTACGCCGCCGCTGACGCCCAAGCGGTTCGACACCTGGTTCTATGTGGCCGACGCCCCGGACGACCAGCTTGCCGCCTGCGATGGCCGCGAGACGGTCGACGCCGAGTGGATCGAGCCCAAGGAGGTGCTGCGGTTGGCGGAGGCGGGGGAGCGGAAGGTGATCTTCCCCACCCGCATGAATGTCCAGTTGCTGGCCGAGGCTTCCAGCGCCCAGGACTGCATTGATCGGGCGAACGCCCGCACGCTGGTCACCGTCGAGCCTCAGATCCGCGATCGGGAAGGGGGCAAGGTGCTCGTGCTGCCGGTCGACGCCGGCTATGGGGTGGTCGAGGAGCCGCTTGAGCGGGTGATGTAGCGGCTCAGCCCGCCGCGGCGACCTTGCGTTCCAGTTCTTCGATCAACACGCGGCCGACGGGATGCTCGTCGGTCTTGATGTCGTCGCGCACGGCGGCCTTGATGCCGTCGATGTGGGCGTCGACCAGCGCCATCGATACCGTCAGGCGCTTGTCCTTGTCGTCGATCAACCGGCAGAGCGAGGCGCCGATCCGCGTGATCAGCGGAAATTCGTAGGTCGTGCCCAGGCCCTTGAGGTCATGGGCGCGCAGGTAGAGCGTTTCCATGGTCTCGGCGTTGACGCCTTCGTCGCGCACGCGTTGGCGAGCGGCGTCGAGCTTCACGACCTCGTCGCTCAGCCATTGAGCGAAGTTCCCGGACAGGCTCTTCAGCGCCGCCTCAGCCTTGGCGATCGCGCTCGGATCGATAGCGCCAAACCGGCCGCCGAGCTTCAAGCGAAGGTTGGGCGGTTGGGTGACCGGGTTCTGCTGGCTCACAACGCTCTCCTGGAACAGTCGAAAGTCAGGTTAGGCCCCATGCGTTAACAACGAATGGATCTTGCAACCATCGGTAATCAAACGGAGAACTGTTCGGCGAGGACGCGTTCTTCGAGGCTTCGGCCCGCGTCGAACAGCATGTGCAGGGCTACATCGCGATTTTCGGCGATGTGGACTTCGACCACGTCACGCACTTCGAAATTGTCCGCCACGGCGCTGACCGGGCGTTTGTCGGCCTCAAGAATCTCGAAGGTTACCCGGGCGGTGTGGGCCAACAGCGCCCCGCGCCAGCGTCGGGGGCGGAAGGCGCTGATCGGCGTGAGGGCCAGCACCTTGGCATCGAGGGGGATGATCGGGCCGTGAGCCGACAGGTTATAGGCGGTCGAGCCGGCCGGCGTCGCGACCAGGGCTCCATCGCAGGACAGTTCGCCCAGGCGCACCTTGCCGTCGATGGAGATGCGCAGTTTGGCGGTCTGGCGCGTCTGGCGCAGCAGCGACACCTCATTCATCGCGATCGCGCGGTGTTCCTGCCCGTGCACGTCGGTCGCGAACATCGACAGGGGGTGGATCACGGCGCGTTCGGCGGCGTTGATCCGCTCTAGCAGCCCGTCCTCGCTGTACTCGTTCATGAGAAAGCCGACCGAGCCGCGATTCATGCCGTAGATCGGCCGCTCGTTGCCGAGGTTCTCGTGCAGGGTCTCCAGCATGAACCCGTCCCCGCCCAGGGCGACGATGACCTGGGCCTGGTCGGGGCTGGCTTGGCCATAGCGCGCGATCAGCGCGTCCTTGGCTTCCAGAGCCTCGGGGCGGTCGCTGGCCGTGAAGGCGAGACGGGTGACAAAAGGCTCAGGCTTGAACATGGCCGGGCAGAAGTCCGTGAAACGCGCGATCCGTCAACCGATCAGCGCATAGCGGAAGGCGGCCCCGGCTACATCGGGGTTAAAGGGGCCAAAAGCGCCGCTTGCGCGCCGGGCGCCTTCCTGGCCGCCGCCCGGCAGCCCGGCGTTGAGGTCGCGCACCAGGGTCAGGAGCGTGGGGAAGACGCTGCGGTCGATTCCTACGGACGCGCAGGCGAGGGCCAGCAGTTCCGGGTGTTCAGAGTTGACGGCCCTGGTCACCTGTTCGGGCTCGAACCGGCCCAGCATCGCCAATCCGGCGATGAACAGCGAGAGGTTCCGGTCCTTGAGGGCGCGCAGCAGGTAGCCGGGACTTAGCTGGCCGGACATGTTGAGCTTGGCGACCAGCCGTTGCTCCATTTCCTCGCGCTCGTTGGCTCGCGCCTCCGCCACGATCTCTTCAGCCTCGACCGGCACGCCGCCATGAGCTTCCTGCACCGCCAGGCCGAGGGCGGCGTCGAGGGCTTCGGCGTCGAGGCGGAAACGGCCGATCAGCGATTGGCGCAGGGCTTGCCCGACCCAAACATAGAGTTCACGGGCCAGACCGTCGGTGAGGGCGGGGTGGCGCGCGAGCAGCGAGCGCATCGCCGCGATCCGCTCCGACGCCCTCACCATCACCGAGAGCTCCTCGGGGCCGACGTCGGCGGTCTCGTTGCCGGCCAAGGCGGTGAGCACAGCCGGCTCGCTCTGCCGAAGGATGGCGGCGACCACGGGGCGGCCGATCTGGGGGCGTCGCGCGACCTCGATCTGGTGTTCGATGGTCGCTTCCAGCACCAGCTGGACCAGATCTTGATCTTTCAGGACCGGGCTGACGGCGATGATCGGCCGGGCGATTTCAATGTCGTCAAAGGCCAGGACGCTGACGAGGGCGGACGGGGCCCAGGTGGCGGTCGCCAGCTTTTCCGACAGTCGGCGGCGGATGTCCCATTCGGCCTCCACCACCAGATTCATGAAGATCGACTGCAGCTGCGCCTGAATGGGCGCGGACGACATCTGATTGGCGGTGTTGTCGCTGGCGCCGCACAGATCGACGACGGCGAGCAGTAGCCGCTCGCGGTCGGCTGGCGCGCGGCTGCGCGCCAGATTCAGCAGTGCGTCGGTGTTGGCGGTCACGCTCAAACCCGGGTCCCGGCGATCAGGCGCCTAGCTTCGAATCTAGGCCTGGCGGATGAAAACATGGTTACTACCTGCTGACCACGCGGCGCAGACCATCGCGAACGCTTGCTGCATAAGGGGCGCGAGATGTCTGAACCGCTGATTTTGGCTCTGGACCAGGGCACGACCTCGACGCGGGCGATCCTGTTCGACGCCAAGGGCGCCCCGCTCGCCGATGCCGGTCGGCCGCTCGAACAGTTCTACCCCGAGGACGGCTGGGTCGAGCACGACGCCGAGCAGATCTTCGAGACGTCAGTGACCGTCATGCGCGAGGCGATCGCCAAGTCGGGGCGGTCGATCGCTGACGTCGTCGCCATCGGCATCACCAACCAGCGCGAGACGGTGGTGATCTGGGACAAGGCGAGCGGCAAGCCGATCTACCGGGCAATCGTCTGGCAGGACCGCCGCACAGCGGCGACCTGCGAGCGCCTGCGCGCGGGCGGCAAGGAGGGGCGGGTCACCGACATCACCGGCTTGCTGCTGGACCCCTATTTTTCCGGGACCAAGATCGCCTGGATCCTCGACCATGTACCGGGCGCGCGGGCTCGGGCGGAGGCGGGCGAACTTCTGGTCGGCACCATGGACTGCTGGGTGATCTGGAAACTGACCGGGGGAGCGTCGCATGTCACCGACGCGACCAACGCCTCGCGCACGATGCTGTTCGACCTGAAGGCTCAGGCCTGGTCGGCCGAAATGCTGGAGATATTGAACGTTCCGGGCGCCCTGTTGCCTCGCGTGCTCGACTGCGCGGACGCGTTCGGCGCGACCTCGCCCGATCTGCTGGGGCGTGCGATCCCGATCTGCGGCGTCGCCGGCGATCAGCAGGCCGCCTTGATGGGGCAGGGCTGCATCCGGGCCGGCGAGATGAAGGCCACCTACGGCACGGGCTGTTTCCTGCTGGTCAACACCGGCGAGCATCTGGCGCCGTCGCGTTCGCGCCTGCTCACCACTGTCGCGGCCCGGCTGAACGGCCGGGCAAGCTACGCCCTCGAGGGCTCGATCTTCATCGCCGGGGCGGCCCTGCAATGGGTGAACGAGGGCCTCGGGGTCGAGGGCGGCGGCGCGGGCGTGGAAAAGCTGGCCCAAACCGCGAAGGAGGATCATGGGGTCGTGCTGGTGCCGGCCTTTACAGGTCTGGGCGCGCCGTGGTGGGACGCCAATGCACGGGGCGCGATCTTCGGTATGACCCGAGACTCTGGGATTGCGGAGATCGCCCATGCCGCGTTCGACGCTTGCGCGCTTCAGACGCGGGACCTGATTGAGGCGATGCGCGCCGATGCTCCCGGCGCCTTTGGCCGCGGTGTGGAGTTGCGGATCGACGGCGGCATGTCGCGTAGCGTCTGGTTCAGCCAGCGGCTGGCCGACCTGACCGGACTGGCGGTGGGCCGGGCTACATATCTGGAGACGACCGCGCTGGGCGCGGCCCTATTCGCCGGAATTGGCGCGGGCCTTTACGCCAACGCCGAGGATGCGGTCGGCGGCCGACCGACCACCGAGCGGTTCGAGCCTTCGTCGGACACGCATGGCCGCGAGGCGGCCTATGCGCGATGGCTGGACGCCGTGGCCAGGGTCAGGACCGAGACCTAACCGGCCGCTGGGCTGGGCCAGGTTTGCCGCCGACGGCGGGCCGCCGCGCCGACCAGGCCGAAGCCGGTGATCATCAGCCCCCAGGTTCCAGGCTCGGGGACCGCCGCAAATTGTCCGCGAATCTCGCCGCCGGGGAAGGCGCTGGTGTGAAGGTTGAGGTACGCCTGGCCTGAATTCAGGCCGGCGAAGAGGGCGGCCTCGGCGCCAGCCGACGTGCCGCCGCTGCCTGTTACGAACGCGGGGTTGTAGCTGCTGGCCAGCGTCAGGTCGAAGACGTTCATGTAGCTGCCGCTGGTGACCCCGAGAGGAAAGCCGGCGAAGCTCGGGATCATGGTCGCCACCCCGGCGTTGGCCGGCGGCGCCGCGCAGCAGTGGATATGCGCCGCGGTGGTCGGCGCGGTCAGGTCCTGGAATGTCACCGACAGGGTCATGGTGTGGGCGACGGTGTCGAAAACAAGCGTCGCCTGGCCGACGCCTGGGCTGACGTTCGCCGGGTTCTCGTTCGCGCCGAGCAGGGTTGTCTTGTAGACGGTTGCAGCCTCAGCCGCACCGGCGAAAGAAAGACAGGCGACGACGGCCAGCATCTTGATGGATTTGTGGGGCATTTCGACCTCCGCATCGGGTGTTCAACTGAAGAACTAAACCAAAGCTTCACTGGTCTCTCATCGGCCCCTGCGACTGACAACAAACGTGATTTTGCGCAGGCCGACCATTTTGTTCGAAATGAATACTCATGTACTCCAACTTAGAGTCAACGCCGCAGTGGGCATTGTCGGCCCGCGACAGGTCCTGAAACCCTGTGCTTGACGCTGGGAGCCAGCGGCGCGACGCTGATGATCAACGATCAGACAAAAGACTAAGGGAGGCCGCGATGGCCGACGGTTCGCTTGCGAGCGTGAGCTCGCTCAAGGGCAAGGTCAGCGCCGAGGAGTGGCAGGCGCGGGTAGATCTCGCCGCCCTCTACCGGCTGGTGGCGCTCTACGGCTGGGACGACGCGATCTACACCCACATCTCAGCTCGCATTCCGGGGCCGGAGCACCAGTTCCTGATCAACCCCTACGGCATGTACTTCGGGGAGATGACGGCCTCCGCCCTGGTGAAGATCGATCTGGACGGCAACATCCTCCAGGAGACGCCTTACTTCATCAATCCAGCGGGCTTCACGATCCACTCGGCGATCCACGCCGCGCGGGAAGACGCCCACTATGTGATGCACCTGCATACCGACCAGGGCGTGGCGGTCGCGTCCCAGAAGGACGGGCTGTTGCCGCTGTCCCAGCATGCGCTGATCGTTGGCACGATGCTGGCCTATCACGACTATGAGGGCATCGCCCTGAACCTGGACGAGCGTGAGCGTCTGGTGGCCGACATCGGTGACAAGCATGTGATGCTGTTGCGCAACCACGGCACGCTGGCTGTGGGCGCGACCGCCGCTGATTGCTGGATCCGAATGTTCTATCTGGAGCGCGCCTGTAAGCAGCAGGTCATGGCCTTGTCCGCCGGCCGCGAGAACGTGCTGTTCGCCCCGCAGGCCGCCCAAGACGAAGTGAAAATGCAGCTGTCGCGTGGACTGGGCGGCGGGCTTGCCTGGGCAGGAGCTCTGCGCCAACTGGATCGGGCGCTGCCGGGCTACGACGCTTAGAGACTTACTTCAGGATTGAGTAGACGGGCGCCGGGTCTTCGGCGCCCGTTTTCTTTGCGTTGACGAAACAATACCCACTATGGGCGCCCAGGACATGTCTACGGGTGCGCCGATCACGGTCTATTTCAAGGCTGACACGCAAAGCCATCGTTCTGTCACTGGACGGCGCCTATGTGGCCGCCATATGACCCGGTTCGATTCATAATCAGCCGATCTCCATTTGGAGCCCGCGGAGTTCCCGTAGTTTGATACGACGTCACTTCTTCCTCGCCGCCGCTATTCTGATCCTCGTCCTCATGGTGGTCGCGGGCGGATGGAAGCTGACTCTCGGCAAGAAGCAGGGCCCCGGCGGCCCGCCAGGCGCGGCCATGGCCGCCCAGAAGGGCGGCGGCGCTCCCAAGGGCGGGGGCGGCATGGGCGGCCCGGCGCCGGTCAATCTGATCGCGGCGCAATCCAAAACATTTACCGACGCCATCGACGTGATCGGCGTCGCCAAGGGACGCCAGTCGGTGACCTTGACTGCGGCGACCACGCAACTTGTCGAGCGGGTGCGCTTCACCGACGGTCAGTCGGTGGCCAAGGGCCAGGTGCTCGTCGAACTGAAATCCACCGAGCAGAGCGCAGGCAGCGCCCAGGCGCAGGCGCGACTGGTGCAGGCTCAGCGCGACTATGACCGCTGGAAGCAGCTCGCGGCCCAGGGCTACGCCTCGAAGACCGCGCTCGACCAGCGCGAGGCCACCTATCTCGCGGCCAAGGCCGATGTGGACGCCGCGCGTGCTCGCGAAAGCGACCGGATGGTCCGCGCGCCGTTCTCCGGCGTCATGGGCTTGTCGGACATCGCGCCGGGCATGCTGATCAATCCGGGCGTGCCGATCGTGACCCTGGACGACATCAGCGCCGTGCGTGTCGACTTCGAGGTGCCGGATCGCTATCTGGCCTCGGTCCGCCAGGGCCAGCCGCTGGTCGCCCGTATCGACGCCTATCCGGGCGAGACGATCCAGGGCCGCATCCAGACCCTGGACACCCGCATCGACGAACGCACCCGGGCCTTCACCGCCCGAGCCGAATTCCCCAACCCGGGCGGCAAGTTGAAGCCCGGAATGATGATGCGGATCGGCATCGCCCGCGGGCAGCGCGATGTGGTCGCTGCGCCAGAGGCCGCCGTGTCGGTGCAAGGCGACACCGCCTTCGTCTACGTCGTGAAGCGCGATGGAGACCGCAGCGTCGCCGAACAGCGTGCCGTCTTGACGGGTACGCGCCAGAACGGCTTGGTTGAGATCCGTGAAGGCCTGCAGGTTGGCGAGCAGATCGTGGCCGATGGACTGAACAGAATTCAACCGGGACAACCGGTTCGCGTGCAGTCGCTGGCCGGCGCACGAGAAGCGGCCGCCGACACCCAGCCAGGAGCGCGCAGCCCGCGGCCTGGCGCATGATGCTATCTGATCTTTCGGTTCGCCGGCCGGTATTCGCCGCCGTCGCCGCGATCATCCTATGCGTCGTCGGCCTGGCCGCCTTCGCGTCCTTGACGGTCCGTGAACTGCCCAGCGTCGATCCGCCGGTGGTTTCGATCTCGACCACCTATCGCGGGGCGTCGGCCGAAGTCGTCGAGGAACGGATCACCGAGGTGATCGAACGACAGATTTCCGGGATCCAGGGGATCGACCGGGTGAATTCGTCGTCGCGTGACGGCCGCTCCAACATCAACATCTCGTTCCGTCTGGACCGTGACCTCGACGCCGCGGCCAATGATGTCCGCGACGCCGTGAGCCGTGTCGCCGCGAACCTGCCGCTGCAGGCCGATCCGCCGCAGATCGCCAAGGCGACGGCGGACGGCTCGCCGATCATGTTCATCTCGTTCGCGTCGACGACGCTGAACCGGCTGCAGCTTTCCGACTACGCCCAGCGCTATCTCGTGGAGCGGTTCTCGACCATCGACGGCGTCGCCCAGGTGTTCGTGGGCGGCAGCCAGCTCTACTCCATGCGCATCTGGCTGGATCCGGACGCCATGGCCGCCCGAGGCGTGACCGTCGACGATGTCGAAAACGCGCTGAACAGCCAGAATCTCGAACTGCCCGCTGGTTCGCTCGAGGCCCCGTCCAAGGACTTCACGATCCGTGTTGCGCGCGGCTATTCGACCCCTGAACAGTTCGCCCAGCTTCCGGTGGTCGCCTCCGGCGGACAGGCGGCGGCCGCGACCGGCAACACGTCGCAAGCCCACGTCACCCGCCTTGGCGATATCGCCCGGGTGGAGGAGGGGCCCGACGAGCATCGCCGCAGCTTCCGGTCCAATGGCCGCGATCAGGTCGGTATCGGCATTACGCGCCAGTCGCAGGCCAATGACCTGGACATCTCCAAGGGCGTCAACGACCTCCTGCCGGAGCTGAACAAGTCCCTGCCCAAGGGCACGACCCTGGAAGTGGCGGTCGACTACACCATCTTCACCGCCCATGCGCTCCAGGAAGTCTGGATCACCATGGGCATTTCGCTGGTGCTTGTGGCGCTGGTGAACTTCATCTTCCTCGGCACATGGCGAGCGGCCCTGATCCCCTCCGTGGTGGCGCCGATCTGCATCCTTTCCACCTTCATCGTGCTGGCCCCGCTGGGCTTCTCGTTGAACCTGCTGACGCTGCTGGCCTTGGTGCTCGCCATCGGGCTGGTCGTCGACGACGCGATCGTGGTGGTCGAGAATATCCAGCGCCGGATCGATGACGGCGAACCGCCGGTCGTCGCCGCCCAACGCGGCGCGCGCCAGGTGTTCTTTGCGGTGGTCGCCACGACCATCGTGCTGATTTCGGTGTTCGCGCCGCTCATGTTCCTGCCGGGCTATATCGGGCGGCTCTTCGTCGAGCTGGCGGTCGCGGTCGCCGCGGCGGTGGCCTTCTCGGCTCTACTGGCCCTCAGCCTGTCGCCGATGCTGGCGTCGAAGCTGCTGCGGCCGGCGCACGGCCAGGGCTTCCTCGCACGCTACGTCGATGGCGCGATGGACAAGCTGAAGGCCTCTTATCACGCCTCCCTCGATAGCTTGTTGGGGAGGCGCTCGGCGTCCATCGCCACGGCCGTCCTGGTCGCGGTGCTGGCGCTCGGCGCCGTCGGCCTGTTCAACGTGCTTCCGCGCGAGCTGGTGCCCGAGGAAGACCGTGGCCGGATCGACCTGAACATCTCCGGGCCGGAAGGCGCGGGTTACGACTACACCCGAAAGGCGGCCGACCAGATCGAGGCGCGCCTGCAAAGCCTTTTGAAGGACGGTGTGATCACCCGCTACATCCTGGGCGTTCCGCGCTTCAACGGCACCCAGTTCAACGGCGGCTTCGGCAATGCGAACCTGGCGCCCGACGCGGGCGTCACCTCAAACGAACTCGCCGCGCAGCTCAATCGCGAGCTGTCGTCGATCACCTCGGTCCGGGCGATCGCCTCGGTGCGGCCGGCCTTCTCGCGTGGCGGCGGCGGCGGCGGTGGCGGTGGCGTCGAAGTGATCGCGATGGGCGACGACTACGACCAGGTGGCGGCGTGGATCGCGCCACTGCTGGCCGCGGCCGAGGCCAATCCTGGCCTGGCCAGGGCGCGCCTGGACTACGAGCCCACCAGCCCTCGGGTCCTGGTGAGCATCGATCGTGAAAAGGCCGCTGCGCTGGGTGTCTCGGCGCAAGCCGTCGGCCGCGCGCTGGAGAGCAACTTCGGCACTCGGCGGGTCACGACCTATATCAAGGGCGGCCAGGAGTATGACGTGCTGCTCCAGACCGACCGTGAGCAGCGCCAGTCCGAGCAGGACATCGGCAATCTGTATGTTCGCGCCCAGTCGGGCCAGCTCATCCCGCTGTCGACCGTAGTGACGACCGAGGTCCGGGGCGACACGCCCGACCGCGCCCGCGTCGACCGACTGCGGTCGGTGACCCTCTCGGCCCAGCTGAACCCGGGCTATGCGGTAGGCGATGCGGTGAAGTTCTTTGAGGCCGAGATCGCCAAGCTTCCCGCCGGCACCCAGACCAAGTGGGGCGGGATCGCACGGGACTATCTTGAGGCCGGCGGGGCCGTGGGCCTGGCCTTCGGCATGGCGCTGTTGCTGGTGTTCCTGGTGCTGGCGGCTCAGTTCGAAAGCTGGATCCACCCGGCGGTGATCATGCTGACCGTGCCTGTCGCCGCGCTAGGCGGGCTGTTCGGCCTGCTGGTTTCGGGCTCGACCATCAACACCTATAGCCAGATCGGCCTGATCATCCTGGTTGGCATCGCCGCCAAGAACGGCATCCTGATTGTCGAATTCGCCAATCAGCTGCGGGACGAAGGGCTGACTATCCGGGAAGCCGTGATCGAAAGCGCGACCTTGCGTCTGCGCCCGATCATCATGACGTCGATCGCCGCGGCGGCCGGCGCCATTCCGTTGATCATGTGGGGCGGCGCCGGCGGCGAGAGCCGCAAGACGATCGGCGTGGTGATCTTCTTCGGGGCGATCTTCTCGACCGTCCTGACGCTGTTCATCGTGCCCGTGTTCTACAATCTGCTCGCTCGCTTCACGAAGTCGCCGCAGTCCACGGCGCGCCGCATCGAAGCCTTCGAAGAAGCCGAACAAACCCGCGCGGCCAACGCCGCCGAATAGTCGCCCTGACCGGCCATGCTCTGAAAAGGGCATGGCCGTTTAGCCGGCGCAAAGCTAACGCTCAAAAACAAAATGCCTCCCCCGAAGGGGAGGCGAGTTGTCGGGGTGGCGCCGCCGTCGACAAGGGGGTGTCACGGGCGGGCGCAGGATCTCGGCTGGACAGATGCAAGCGCAGCCTCGACGCGCTGATGGTGCGGCCGAACTTTATTCTCGTCAAGGTTGCTTGTTGCGAAGTGTCGCTTAGGGAGCCTTGTAGCCGGTCTCAACCTTCAGATAGGCGATCAGATCGATGCGGTCCTTGGGGTCCTTGAGCCCGGCGAACGACATCTTGGTCCCCGGCAGGAAGGTGCGCGGTTCTGCCAGCCACTTGTCCAGGTGAGCGGCGTCCCAAACGAAGCCGGCGTTCTTAACGGCGTCGGAATACTTGTAGCTCGCGACCTCGCCAGCCTTGCGGCCGAACACCCCGTGCAGGTTGGGGCCGGTCATGTTGGCGCCGCCCGGCACGATCGTGTGGCAGGAGCGGCACATGCCGAACTTCTGCTTTCCGTTGACCAGATCCGCGGTGTTGTAGGGCGCGGGCAGGGAGGCCAGCAGCGCCTGCTTCTCAGCGTCCGTCGGCTCGGGAACGGCGGGAGCGGCCGGCGCTTGAGCGGCTTTCTCGCCGCCACCCTGGCCGCAACCGGCGAGCAGGGCGCAGGCCCCGACGACTGACAGCATCACCGCTTTGCGCATCTCATAGTTCCTTCGACAAACTTGACCGCAAGCTAGTCCCGCTCAGCCGCGTTGCAAGGCGCGCTTGCGGCGTTCTTTCTGGATAATTTCGTCGAGGGCCTGGAGATAGCGCGAGCGGTCGTTGCGATCGAACGGCTTGGGCCCGCCCATGACGTCGCCGGTGGAGCGAAGCTGCTCCATCAGGGCGCGTTGGGCGATGGCCGCGCCGATCGAGTTCTCGGTGAAAGGCTTGCCGCTGGGGGTAAGCGCATGGCCGCCAGCCTGCAGGACGCGCTCGGCCAGGGGAATGTCGTTGGTCACCGTCACGTCGCCGGGCGCCACATGCTCGGCGATCCAGTCGTCGGCTACGTCGGGGCCGGCGTCGACGATCACGCGGGCGATCAGGGGCGACTGCGGGATCTGGATGAATGCGTTGGACACGACCCAAGTCTTCAGGCCGTAGCGTTGGGCGACCTTGTAGGTCTCGTCCTTCACCGGGCAGGCGTCGGCGTCGATGAAGATCTCGATGGGCTTGCGGTCCAAATCTCGCCTCGGCAAACAGAAAACGCCTCGGGCCACCCGGCTGGGCGGCCCGACACGATCTCTTTAGGCCAGATCGGCTGAAAGCGAGAGCGGCCTCAGCGGAAGCGGCCGCCGCCCCGCATGCCGCCGCCGCGCATACCGCCCATGTGGCCCGCAAAGTTGCCGCCATAGGCGCCGCGGTCGAAGGCGGGCCGGCTGGCGCCGGAACGTTCGAACCCGCCGCCAGCGGCGCGGTCACGCTCGAAGCCGCGGTCGCGGCTCAGGCTCTCGCGGTCCAGGGAGGGGTCGGGCCGGTCGGCCTTGGAGAACTTGCCCCCGCCGCCAGCCTGGTCCCAACCGCCGCTATCGTTGCGCTTGTACACCTGACCGTCCTTGCCGGCGTAGACCTGACCGTTGACGTCCACGACCCCGCCCTTCGAGATGTCGCCGGTGTCGCGATCATAGTGGACGTAGCCCGCGCCGCCGGCTTCGCCGCCACCGGCGCCTTGGGTCTTGAAGCCGCCCGCCGCGCCTGCGCCCTCCCCCCCCCGGCCTGCGGCGCCGGCCTGCTGGGTCACGCGGCCGGTGTTGGTGTTGACGACGGTGCGGTTGCCCCCCGCCACGCCTTCGCCGGTGTAGATGTTGGAGATCGAGCCGCCCTGGCCGGCGACCACGCGGCCGGTCTGCGGATTGTACCGAACCCCGCCGGCCGCCGCGCCGGACTGGCCCGTATAGATGTTGGTGTCGCGTCCGGCGTAGCCATAGCCTCGCCCTCCGGTGACCTGATTGGAATAGCCGCCCTGACCGGCGCGGCCGTAGTTCCCTGTCCAGGGATCGGCCCAGGCCGCCGCCGTGCCCGCGACCACGCTCTGGCCCCAGCGGCCGTAGACATTCCCGGCGACGGCTCCCCCCGGGTAGTATCCACCCGGATAGTAGCCAGGGTAGTAGCCCCACGGCCCCCACCATGGATCGTACCAGGGGTCATAGCCCCCCCAGCCGAACGCCAGACCCCAGCCGACGGCGGCGCCATAGCCGAACGCGGCCCCGTACCCATAGGGGGTCGGGCAGCCATACCAGTCATTGCCGACCCATGAGTCGCAGGGATAGCCCGCGCCGTAGACCACGACGTCGTTGCTGACGACGGTGCCGTAGTAGCCCGGCGTGTAGCCCACATAGATCTCGTCGCCGTTCGTCCCGTAGATCTGGACGTAGGTGACGTAGTGGAGCGGCGAGGAGCTGGGGATCTTGTAGATCTCGTTCGGCACCGAGGTGGCCGCTGACCACGGGCCGGTCGCGGCGGGCGCCGTGAACCAGACGCCGTTCTGCAGCGCGTAGTACGCGTTTCCCGCGCGGATGACGGGAGCCTGACTGTTCACGGCGTAGGACAGGTCTACGCCGGCGATCGGCCTGAACTGCGGCGGACCGTCGTAGTGGGCCTGGAACGTTGCCTGCCGCCGGTTGACCGTGGCGGTCTGCGGCACCGAATTGGCCACGAGCGACTCGCGGGCTTCGGGCGTGCCGGGGATCGAGGCCAGGACAGCGCCCTTTGGGCCGTCGCTGGGAATCTTCGCGAAATCAGCCGGCAGGGCCTTCGGGTCGACGTAGCGCCACGGCCCCTTGGTGGAGGGGCCGGTGAACCAACGCCCTCCGATCAGCACGAACCAAGCGCCGGTTCCATCGACCAGCACGTCGCCGGGAGTGTTCGAGACGTACTTCAACTGGGTGCCTGGGATCGCGGTCAGCGTCGGTTGACCGTCCACGACGATCAACTCGCTGGGATGGGTGCGGACGATGATCTGTTGGGCGGCGGCGTTCGCCGGAGTGGCCGGGGGGTGGGCCCTTCCGGCGGGCGTGGCGAGCTTGGTCGCGGCCTGGGCGACGGGAGCAGGCGGCTGGGCCACCGGCGACCACGTTCCGTCCAGGCTCCCAGCCTTCGACCAGGCTCCGGCCCGGTCCAGATAGTACGCCCCCTGATGTCGCAGCAGCATCGCGTGCGTGTTGATCACGCGATCGACGCCAGACACCCCCGAGGGCTTCAGCACCGGTTCGCCGTCGATCAGGACGAGGATGGCCGGTTGGCTGGCAAAGATGATCTCAGGTGGATTGTTATTGACCGGCTGGGAGACGCCCACATTGGCGCCGGACTGGGTCAGGGCCAGCGCAGCTTCGACCTGATTCAGGCTGGCCACCATCTCTGTCGTGGGCGCGACCTTGCGGGCCATCGCCAAGTATCGGGCTTCCTGGTCCTTGGCGGTCGGGAAGCTGGCCCGGTCGATCGTGAGGTTCGTCAGGACGACCTCGCGAGCCTCCTTGTCGGTCTCGGTACGGGCGCTGAGCCACAGGACGCCGTAGTCTTGCTGGGTGATCGGCTGGCCAGCGGCGTCCTTCGCCTCGCCGGTTCGCACCGCCATCACCATCCGGGCTTGAAGCTTTGCGCCGCTCCAGGAGTCGATCTGCGGCCGGTAGATCGAGAAGGTGACGCCGTCGACGGTGTAGGACCTTGGCCAGGGGCGGGCGTCGATGGTCCGGGCGGGCTGGGACGCTGCCGCGCTGGCCGGAACAGCTTTCGTCTGAGCCTGGGCCGACGCGGCGGTGGAGGACAGGAGGACGAGGGCGAGGGCCCCGCCAAAGGCGCGTGCGGATGGGGACATGGCTTTACCGACAGGGGTGAACGTCGCCGCCAACTTCCCCGCCCCACCCTGAGCCGGGTATCGGGTGCAATCCCTACCGCAACCTCGGAATCGACCGGCCAAGCGCGGCTTTTGACGCCAAGGGCGTCCCAGGCCGCCGAAGCGGTTGCAGCGGGCATGCCGGAACGGCTAAGGAAGACCAAATCAGGAGGCCGTTCTTCGGAGATCGGTCGGCCTGCGATTTGCCGCCCACCAGACGGCGAAAAGCCTATGTATTTCAATGGGCCGGCTTAGCTCAGCTGGTAGAGCAGCGGTTTTGTAAACCGAAGGTCACGGGTTCGATTCCTGTAGCCGGCACCACCACCCCCACCGATCCAACTATCGCGCCGGCAGGGCGTAGGCGATGACCGCGTCGCCGATGGGCGTTTCCATGAAGTGGTGGCCGCCGGCCATGATCGCGACGTACTGACGGCCGTTCACCTCATAGGTCATTGGCGTGGCCTGGCCGCCGGCGGGCAGGACATCCTGCCAGACAGTCTTGCCGGTCTTCAGGTCGATGGCGCGGATCAGGTTGTCGGTGGCGGCGGCGATGAAGACGAGGCCGCCCGCCGTCACGACCGCTCCGCCGTTGTTGGGCGTACCGATCTCAATGGGCAGCATCGAGGGGATCCCGAACGGGCCGTTGGTGCGGGCCGACCCGAACGGGCGGTCCCACAAGGTCTTTCCGGTCTTCAGATCAATGGCGCGGATGCCGCCATAGGGTGGCTCCTTGCAGAGCAGGCCAGTGATCGGCAGCCGCCAACCGGCGTTGACGTCGATGGCGTAGGGCGTGCCGGCCTGGGGATCGCCGGCGCCTTCGGCCCCGCTCCCCAGGCTGCCGCCTCGCGCCTCGCTGCGCGGAGCCCAGCCCTTGGCGTCGGCCTCGGCGCGGGGCACCAGGCGGTTGTAGTTGGGCATGTCGTTGTAGTTGGCGACGATGACGCCGCGCCGGGCGTCCACCGCCACGCCGCCCCAATCGGAGCCGCCGTTGTAGCCGGGATACTCGACATAGCGGCGATCAGCGGTGGGGGCGGTGTAGAAGCCGTCGTACTTGGCGCGCTGGAACTGGATGCGGCAGACCATCTGGTCGATGGGCGACATCCCCCACATCGAGCGTTCGGTCAGGTCGGCCTTGCGCAGGGTGTGGTAGCGGGAGAACGGCTGGGTGGGGGAGCGTTCGGACGGCTCGACGCCGCCGGTAGGAACCTTGCGTTCTTCGACCCCAGTCAGCGGCCGGCCGGTACGGCGGTCGAGGACATAGATGTCGCCCTGCTTGCTCGGCAGGATGATCGCCGGAACCGAGCCCGCCGGGGTCGGGAAGTCCACCAAGGTCCCTTGCGAGCCAAGGTCATAGTCCCAGACGTCGTTGTGCACGGCCTGGAACTTCCAGACCGGCTGGCCGGTGGTCGCGTCCAGCGCGACCAATGAGGTTGAGTGAGCGCGTTCGAGCGGAGAGCGGCTGCTGCTCCAGTAGTCGACGGCGGAGTTGCCAAGCGGCAGATAGACGAGGCCAAGGGCCTCATCGCCCGAGGCGGTCGTCCACATGTTGGGGGTTCCGCGCGTATAGATCTCTCCCGGGGGCGGGGCGGTGGTGCGGTCGGGCCGCGCCAGATCCCAGGCCCACCGCTGCTCGCCAGTCTTGGCGTCGTAACCGAGAATGACGCCCGAGGGGGCGTCGCGCATCTGGCCGTCCAGGATCTGGTGGCCGGTGACGATCACGTCGCGGACGATGGTCGGCGCCGAGGTGATCGAGACCATGCCGGCTGGGGTGGAACCCATATTGGCCTTGGTGTCGACCTGGCCGCCCTTGCCGAAACCCTCGCATGGAAGGCCATTGCGCGCGTCGACGGCGATCAGCCGAGCGTCGAGCGTGCCCTCAATGATGCGGGTGGCGCAGGCCTCGGCCGGATCGGCGCCGGGGACGACGTAGTAGCTCACGGAGCGGCAGGCGGCGGTGTAGGGGATGGCGGAATCGGGAACCTTGGGGTCATGGCGCCAGCGCTCCTTGCCGGTCGCCGGATCGAGCGCGATCAGGATGTTCTTCGCCGAGCAGAGATAGAGGCTGCCGCCGACCTTGAGGGGCGTGGTCTCCGCGCCGTACTTGCCGGCCGCGGCGGCGCTGGGAAGGTCGCCTGTATGAGCCGTCCAGACCCGCTCCAGGTGGCCGACATTCTCCGGCGTGATCTCGGTGAGGGGCGAATAGCGCCTGGCGCTGTAGCTGCCGCCATAGGCCGGCCAGTCGGCGCCCGTGGTCAAAAGCGCCGGCTCGACCATCTGGGTGTCCGCCTCGGGGAGGGCCAGGGGAGACGCCGGCTTGTTGGCCTGAGCGATGGCGACCCCGCCGACCACCAGCAGCAATGCGAAGGCCGCTAGCCCGCCGAGCGACATCCGCCGGCCGATCCTGCCGGGACTAAGCACCGGCATGGCGGCGATCACCAGCAGCATCAGCACCGCCGGAGCCACCACACGGGGCACCAGCGGCCAGCCCTGGAGACCGACCTCCCAGACCGCCCAGACGAGGGTGGCGATGAAGACCGCCAGATAGATCCACGCGCCCAGGACCCGCCGTCTGGCGATGAAGATCCCGGCGGCGATCAATCCGAGGCCAGCCAACAGGTAGTAGGGCGAACCACGCAGGGCGATCAGCCAGGCACCGCCGATTGTCAGGGCGATGCCGATCAGGCCAAGGACGAGGCCGAGGATGACGACGGCTAGCCAGCCTATGCCGCGGCGAGGGGGCTTCAGGTCGTCAAACGGCATCGCACGTCCCCTGCAACACAAGCGTGTTCAGGTGAAACATTCGCCCAAGGCTAAGGTTCCGACCTGCGCGTCCCTGCCTTTGCAAGCGGCTTCAACGTAATTTGCGGTGGCGACCACCGGCGAGGCTTTGACAGCAGCCCGCTGGCAGGCCACCACCGCCCAGAGCGAACGGGGGGAAGATCATGGCCGACACCACCATTGAGCGTCGGCGCCGTCTTCGCTCCATCATCGGCGGCTCCACCGGCAATCTGGTCGAGTGGTACGACTGGTACGTCTATTCCGCCTTCACCCTCTATTTCGCACCGATCTTCTTTCCCAAGGGGGACTCGACCGCCCAACTGCTGAACGCCGCGGCGGTGTTTGCGGTCGGCTTCCTGATGCGTCCCATCGGCGCCTGGGTGATGGGCGTCTACGCCGACCGGAAGGGACGCAAGGCGGGGCTGACGCTGTCGGTGGCGCTGATGTGTACGGGCTCGCTGCTGATCGCGGTAACCCCCGGCTATGCGACCATCGGCTGGGTCGCGCCGGCGTTGCTGGTGTTCGCGCGCCTGCTGCAGGGGTTGAGCGTGGGCGGGGAGTACGGCGCCAGCGCCACCTATCTCAGCGAGATGGCGGGCAAGGATCGCCGCGGCTTCTTCTCCAGCTTCCAGTACGTGACGTTGATCTCCGGCCAATTGCTGGCCCTCACCGTGCTGCTGATCCTTCAAGCGGTGATGCCGGAGCCCGAGCTCGAGGCCTGGGGTTGGCGCATCCCGTTCGTCATCGGCGGGGCGCTGGCCATCGTGGTCTTCTATCTGCGGCGCGGCCTGGCGGAGACCGAGTCGTTCAAGAACGCGCAGGACGCCAAGGCGCCGAAGTCCAGCGGGCTGGAGCTGTTCCGCAATCACCCGCGCGAGGCGCTGGTGGTCATCGCCCTGACCGCCGGGGGCACGCTCGCCTTCTACGCCTACTCGACCTACATGCAGAAATTCCTGGTCAACACCTCAGGCTTTAGCCGCGAGACCGCCACCTGGATCACCGCGGCGGCGCTGTTCGTCTACATGCTGCTGCAACCAGCGGCGGGAGCCTTGTCGGACAAGATCGGCCGCAAGCCGTTGATGATCGGCTTTGGCGTTCTGGGTGTCACCTTCACCTATCTGATCTTCACGACCCTGGCGAAGACGGACGATCCCTATGTCGCCTTCGCGATCGTACTGGGCGCCCTGGTGATCGTGACTGGCTACACCTCGATCAACGCGGTGGTGAAGGCCGAGCTGTTCCCCGCCCACATCCGCGCGCTCGGCGTGGCCTTGCCCTACGCTCTGGCCAATACGATCTTTGGCGGCACCGCCGAGTACGTGGCCCTGTGGTTCAAGACCCAGGGGATGGAGAGCGGATTCTATTGGTACGTGACCGCTTTGATCGGGGTTTCGTTGATCACCTACTTGCGGATGCGCGACACCCGCGAGCACAGCAAAATTCTCGAAGACTGAGCCGTTCGAGTCGGCCGTCCGACTTAGGAACCGGACCTGACGCGATGGGTTGAACGGCGTGTTCTTCCCTGCGCGCGACGCCGCGCTCTGTTCGTGAGGAAATGCTCCATGGCTCGTTCTGCGCCCGACGCTATCGCCCTGCTGAAAGCCGACCACCGCAAGGTCGAGGGACTGTTCGAAGACTTCGAGAAGGCCACCGGCTCGGCGAAGAAGGCCGCGCTCGTCCGGAAAATCTGCACCGAACTGACAGTTCACACCATGATAGAGGAAGACATCTTCTATCCCGCCTGTCGCGGCAAGATCGAGGAAGACACCCTCGACGAGGCCTATGTCGAGCACGACGGCGCTAAGATGCTGATCGCCGAACTGATCGATAGTGAGCCGGACGACGCGTTCTACGATGCGAAGGTCAAGGTGCTGTCCGAGGAGATCAAGCACCACGTCAAGGAGGAGGAGGCGCGGTCCGAGGGCATGTTCGCCCAGGCGCGCGACGCCGGTCTCGATATGGACGCGCTCGGCGACGCCATGCGTGAGCGCAAAGCCGAGCTGATGGCCGAGTTCGAGGCCGACGGCCTGCCAGTGCAGCAGACCCACACCATGAAGGGCGCGCCAGTCGAGCACGTCGGCATGGCCTAGCTCGTCGTCGCGCCCGGCCGCGACGACATCAAGTGACGCGCCCGCGAGGCCAAATTGGTTGGCTCGCGGGCGTGCGCGTGGTCCCCTGGCGTCAAAGAACAGAGGGAACGCGCCATGGACTTCGAGGAATACCGCAAGCACGACGCCGTGGGATTGGCCGGATTGGTGTCCAAGGGCGAAGTTACGCCGCCGGAATTGCTTGAGGTTGCGGTCGCCCGGATGGCGGAGGTCGATCCCAAGATCAACGCGGTGACCCTCGATCTCACCGAGTCGGGTCGCAAGGCGGCCGACCGGCATATCTGGGGCGGGCCGCTGGCCGGCGTGCCGTTCTTGTTGAAGGATCTGGGCGCTCAGCTCGCTGGGACCCCGACCTCATCGGGTTCTGCGGTGTTCCGCGACCAACCGGCGCCCGCCGACAGCGCCATCACCACGGCCTACAAAGAGGCCGGTCTGGTGATCTTCGGCAAGACCAATACGCCCGAGTTCGGCCTGATGCCGGTGACCGAGTCAGCTTTGCTGGGACCGTGCCGCAATCCCTGGGACGTCTCGCGTACGCCCGGCGGTTCGTCGGGCGGCGCGGCCGCTGCCGTGGCGGCGGGGATCGTGCCGGCGGCCCACGCCAGCGACGGCGGCGGCTCGATCCGCACCCCGGCCTCCGCCTGCGGCCTGTTTGGGATGAAGCCCTCGCGGGGCCGGGTGTCGTTCGCCCCGACTGGCGAGGGCTGGGGTGGGGCGTCGATCCAGCACGCGGTGACCCGCTCGGTTCGCGACAGCGCCGTTCTGCTGGATATCGTCTGCACGCCGCAGCCGGGCGACCCCTATTTCATCGCCAAGCCCAATCAGCCGTTCGCCGGCGAGGTCGACCGTGATCCGGGCAAGCTCAGCATCGGCTACACGACGGCCGCCTTGGCCTCGCCTGGGCTCGACCCAGAGTGCGTCGCCGCCGTCCTCGATGCGGCCCGGCTGTGCGAAGGACTGGGCCACAGCGTCGAGGAGGTCGTCATTCCAGGTGACCTCGCCGCCATGCAGCAGGGCGCCGGCGATGTCATCGGCGCAAGCATCGCCGCCACCCTGGACGCCGAGGGCGAGCGCCGAGGGCGTCCCGTCAGCGAGGGCGATGTCGAGCTGCTGACCTGGCTGATGTACCAGCGCGGCAAGCAGGTCGCCGGTTCGACCTACGTGCGCGGCCTCGCGGCGATTCACGCCTACGGCCGAGCGGTGGCGGGCCTGTTCGAGCGCTACGACGTGGTGCTGATGTCGACCCTGGGCAGTCCGGCGATTCCGGTCGGCCATCTGACCGAGGATGTCCGTGAATATACCCAGCGGCTGTTCGCCTTCATGCCGAACACCCAGGCCTTCAACAACACCGGCCAACCGGCGATGAGCGTACCCCTGGCCTGGAGCAAGAGCGGGCTGCCCATTGGCCTGCAGTTCGTCGGACGGATGGGCGAGGAGGCGGGCCTCTTCCGCCTGGCTGGTCAGCTCGAAAAGGCGCGGCCTTGGTTCGACCGCGTGCCGGGGCTCTAAGAACTCGTCATCCTCCGGGCTGCCGAAGGCTGACCCGGAGGATGACGAAGCGTGGGCTTAGGCCTCGCGCCGTTTGCGCATCTGGAACAGGTAGACGGCGATCACCCCAGTGGCGACCAAGCCGATCAGCAGGGTCGAGACCGCGTTGATCTCTGGACTGACCCCGAGCCGCACCTGGCTGTAGATGCGCATCGGCAGGGTGGTCGAACCTGGGCCCGAGGTGAAGCTGGCGATCACCAGGTCGTCCAGCGACAGGCTGAAGGCGAGCATCCAGGCCGCCGCCACGGCCGGGGCGATATTGGGCAGGGTGATGGCGAAGAACGCCTTGATCGGTGGGCAGCCCAGGTCCTGGGCCGCCTCTTCCAGTTGCCGGTCGAAGGCCGAGAGCCGGGCCTGGATGACGACGGCGGCGTAGCACATGGTCACGGTGGCGTGGCTGACGGTCACCGTCCAGAAGCCGCGCGGCAGGCCCAGCGAGACGAACAGCAACAGCAGCGACAAGCCCAGGATCACCTCGGGCATCACCAGCGGCGCGAAGATCATGCCGGAGAACAGCGTGTGCCCCTTGAATCGGCCGGCGCGCACCAGGGCTACGGCCGCGAAGGTCCCCAGGATCGTGGCGATGGTCGCCGAGATCAGACCGATCCGGAACGTGACCCAGATGGCGTCCAAAAGCTGCTCGTTGCGGAACAGCGAGGCGTACCACTTGGTGGAGAACCCGCCCCACACCGTGACGAGGCGGCTGGCGTTGAACGAGTAGATCACCAGCAGCATGATCGGCAGGTAGAGGAAGCCGAAGCCAATCACCAAGCTGGCGATGTTGAAGGTCGTCAGGCCCCGCTTCATCGGCCCGCCTCCATCAGCTTGGCCTGCTGGCGCTGGTAGAGGACGATCGGGACGACCAGGGTGAAGAGGAGGGCGATGGCGACGGCGGAGGCGGCCGGCCAGTCGCGGTTGGCGAAGAACTCTGTCCAGATGGTTTTGCCGAGCATCAGGGTCGAGGACCCGCCCAGCAGGTCGGGGATCACGAACTCGCCGACCATGGGGATGAAGCAGAGCAGGGCGCCTGCCGCCACGCCAGGCAGGGAAAGCGGGAAGGTCACCCGCCAGAAGGCCTCGAACGGCGTGCAGCCCAGGTCGGCGGCGGCTTCCAGCAGATCGTGCTGCTGGCGCTCCAGCACCGCATAGAGCGGCAGGACCATGAACGGCAGATAGGCGTAGACGAGGCCGATATAGATCGCGGTCTCGGTGTTGAGGATGTTCGCCGGGCCAAGCCCGACCGCGCGCAGGGCGGTGTTCAGCAAGCCCTCGGGCTTGAGGATGCCGATCAGCGCGTAGACCCGGATCAGGAAGCTGGTCCAGAACGGCAGGATCATCGCCATCAGCAGGGCCTGGCGCACGGACGGCGCGCAGCGCGCCATGGCGTAGGCGAGCGGGTAGCCGAGCAGCAACAGGATCCCGGTCGAGATCGCCGCGAACTTCAGGCTCGAGAGATAGGCGACGATGTAGAGGTGGTCTGAGGTCAGCCGCGCATAGGTCTCGAAGTCCAGCGCTGCGAAGAAGGTCTTCAGCCCCGCAAACCCGGCCGACCAGTCGATGCGCGGCGTATAGGGCGGGATGGCCAGGGCCGTATCCGACAGCGACAGCTTGGCCACCAGCAGGAACGGAAACAGGAAGAACACGCCAAGCCACAGGAACGGCGCCAGCGCCGCGAGGCTCGTGCGATCACGCCGCGCTTTCACTGGGTCAGGACCACGCCCGCGTCGCGGGCGAAGGTGAGCCAGACCTTGTCGTCCCAATCGACAGGACGGTCGACGAAGCGCTTGGCGTTGGCGCGGGCCGCGCGGATGGTTCGGCCGCTTTCCAACTCGACCAGATAGGTGGTCCAGTCGCCGAGATAGCCGATGTCCTCGATCTTGCCGGCCATGCGGTTGGGGCCGGGCGGCGGTTCGTCCAGGTGAACCTCGATCTTCTCCGGTCGGACCGCGAGCCAGGCGGTGGAGCCGACGGCCAGCAGGTCGTCCTCGATGATGTCGAAACCGCCGGGGGCTTCGGCGCTGGACATCCGCACGGTGGTTCCGTCGGCGAACTCGGCTGTGCCCTCGAAGATGTTCACGTCGCCGATGAAGTCGGCCACGTAGCGCGAGTTCGGGGCCTCATAGACATCGGCGGGGCGGCCGATCTGAACGATCTCGCCCGACCGCATCACCGCGATCCGGTCGGCGGTGACCATCGCCTCTTCCTGGTCGTGAGTGACGATGAGGAAGGTCATGCCGAGCTGCTGTTGAAGGGCCATCAGCTCGAACTGAGTTTCCTCGCGCAGCTTCTTGTCGAGGGCTGCCAGGGGCTCGTCGAGCAGCAGCATCTTGGGCCGCGGCGCGATGGCGCGGGCGAGGGCCACGCGCTGGCGTTGGCCTCCGGAAAGCTGATGAGGCTTCCGCCGGGCCAGGCCGTCGAGCCGCACCAGGGCCAACATCTCGGTCACCCGATCGGCGATCTGGTCCTTAGGCATGCCCTGTTGCTTGAGGCCGAAGGCGATGTTCCGTTCGACGCTGAGGTGCGGGAACAGGGCGTAGGATTGGAACATCATATTGACCGGCCGCTGGTGCGGAGGTTTGCCGGCCAGATTCTCGCCGGCCAGGGTGATGCGGCCGGAGTCCGGGGTTTCGAACCCGGCCAGCAGCCGCATCAGCGTGGTCTTGCCGCAGCCAGAGGGGCCGAGCAGAGCGAAGAACTCACCTGGATAGATGTCCAGCGAGACGCCGTTGACGGCGGTCTCGCCGTCGAACCGCTTCACGACATTCTCGAACCGAATCAGCGGCTTGGCCGCAGGATCTGACCAAGGCGCGAAGGTCGAACGAACCGCGCCGATGTTCAGGCGCGGGCGAGAGCGCTCCGTCATTGACCCGTCTGCACCTTGGTCCACATGCGTGTCACGTCACGCAGCAGGGTTTGATCCTTGGCGGTGGTGACGAACAGCCGCTTGGAGACTTCGGGGGTCGGATAGACGTTCGGGTTGTCGCGGATGGACTCTTCGACCAGCGGCGTCGCGGCCAAGTTGGCGTTGGCGTACTGGGTGAAGTTCGACGCCTTGGCGATCACTTCAGGCCGCAGCATGTAGTCGAGGAACTTGTAGGCGGCCGACTTGTTGGGCGCGTCGGCCGGGATGGCGAAGACGTCGAACCAGACCTGGCTGCCTTCCTTCGGGATGACGTAGTTGATCTCGACGCCGTTCTTGGCCTCTTCGGCGCGGGTCTTGGCCTGGAGGATGTCGCCGGAATAGCCGATCGCGACGCAGATATCGCCATTGGCCAGGGCCTCGACATACTCCGAGGAGTGGAATTTACGGACGAAGGGACGCGCCTTGACCATCAGGTCGGTGGCCGCCTGATAGTCAGCGAGGTTCTTGGAGTTCGGATCCTTGCCCAGGTAGTTGAGCGCGACGGCGTACATGTCCTCGGAGGCGTCGAGATAATAGACGCCGCAGTCCTTGAGCTTGGCGAGGTTGACCGGATCGAAGACCACCGCCCAGCTGTCGATCGTCACGCCGGGCAGGCGCTTGGCCACTTCCTTGACGTTGTAACCGATGCCGATGGTGCCCCACATGTAGGGGACGGTGTATTTCGAGCCCGGATCGAACGGCTCCATGTGCGCCATGATCTCGGGCCACAGGTTTTTCTCATTCGGCAGCTGAGCCTTGTCGAGGGCCTGGATCGCCCCCGCCGTCACATAGCGCGGGATATTGTGGTTTGACGGGGAGACGATGTCGTAGCCTGTGTCGCCCTGCAGCACCTTGGTTTCAAGAATCTCATTGGAATCAAAGGTGTCGTACTGAACCTTGATGCCGGTTTCCTTGGTGAAGTCTTGCAGGATCAACGGGTCGATATAGTCCGACCAGTTGTAGATCTTCAGGGTTTCCTGCTTTTCGCCGCCCTGGCCGCACGCCGCCAGGCTCGTACTCAAGGTCAGGGCCGCCGCTACCCCAAGCGCCTTTGTCCAACCCATCGTACCAACCTCTCCCAGCAGTAAGATCAGCAGGTTATACGGCCAGGGTTGCAGATTTTAAGCGCAAATGCGCCGGGAGCCCCCAATGCCGTCCACTATGGCTATGATCGCGCCGATATTCATGCTCGTGGCGTCCAATATCTTCATGACCTTCGCCTGGTACGGGCACTTGAAGGTGGAGCACAAGCCGTTGTGGCTGTTGGTGCTGGTGAGCTGGGGGATCGCCTTCTTCGAGTACTGTCTGGCGGTGCCGGCGAACCGGATCGGGCGGGCCGTCTATTCGCCCGCCGAGCTGAAGACCATGCAAGAGGTCATCACCCTGGTCGTTTTCGCGGTGTTCTCCGTGACGTTCCTTGGCGAACGCTTCACGGTGAACCACATGATCGGGTTCGCCCTGATCGCCGCTGGCGCGCTGTTCATCTTCAAGGGACCGTTCTGAGGCCTCAAGGAAACGCCCTGGCGCTTGGCCCTTTGGCGAACCACATGCGGCGCCCTATAAGCCGCCGCTCCTCCCCATTTCGAGAGACGTCATGTCCCGCATCCTCATCACCTCCGCCTTGCCCTACATCAATGGGATCAAGCACCTGGGGACGCTCGCGGGCTCCATGCTGCCGGCTGACGTCTATGCGCGGTTCCAACGCTCGCGCGGCCGCGAAACCCTCTACATTTGCGCCACCGACGAGCACGGGACGCCGACCGAGCTGGCCGCCGCCGAAGCCGGCCAGGATCCGGCCACCTTCTGCCAAATCCAGCACGACGTGCAGCATGACCTGGGCCGCAAGTTCGGCCTGTCGTGGGATCACTTCGGCCGTTCGTCCTCGCCGCAGAACCACAAGCTGACCCAGCGCTTCGCTCGCGAGCTGTGGGAAGCCGGCTTCATCGAGGAGCGGATCACCCAGCAGGTCTACTCCAACGCCGACAAGCGCTTCCTGCCGGACCGCTATGTCATCGGCACCTGCCCGCACTGCGGCTACACCGCCGCGCGCGGCGACCAGTGCGAGAACTGCACCCGGGTGCTCGACCCCGCCGACCTGATCTCTCCGCGCTCGGCGGTTTCAGGGTCGGAAGACATCGAGATCCGCGATTCCAAGCACCTGTTCCTTCGCCAGAGCGTGTTCTCCGACAAGCTGCGCACCTGGATCGACTCCAAGAAAGGCGAGTGGCCGCTGCTGGTCACGTCCATCGCCCTGAAGTGGCTGGACGAAGGTCTGCAGGATCGCGGCATCACCCGCGATCTGGAGTGGGGCGTTCCGGTCAACGCCTGGGAATGGGGTCCGAACCCCAAGGGCGAGACCCCGGACATCGAGGGGCTGGCGGGCAAGGTCTTCTACGTCTGGTTCGACGCGCCCATCGAATACATCGCCGCGACCTGGGAATGGGCGGATGCTCGCGCCGCCGAGGCCGGCCGCGGCCCTGCCGAAGACGCGGAGTGGGAGCGTTGGTGGCGCCAGCCCGACGCGGCCGATGTCACCTATGTGGAGTTCATGGGCAAGGACAACGTGCCCTTCCACACCGTCGGCTTCCCCTGCACCCTGATCGGGGTGAACGAGCGCCAGAACGATGACGGCTCATGGCAGCCGGCGAACAACGCGCCTTGGAAGCTGGTGGACCAGCTCAAGGGATTCAACTGGCTCGACTATTACGGCGGCAAGTTCTCCACCTCGCAGCAGCGCGGCGTCTTCATGGACCAGGCGCTTGAGCTGCTGCCGCCCGACTACTGGCGTTGGTGGGTGACCGCCAACACGCCGGAAACTTCTGACGCCACCTTCACCTGGGAGCAGTTCCAGGCGCAGGTGAACGCTGACCTGGCCGACGTGCTGGGCAACTTCGTGAACCGCATCCTGAAGTTCACCGAGACTCGCTTCGAGGGCGTGGTCCCGGCCGGCGGCGAGCCGACCGAACTGGAGACCAAGCTCTATGCCGACGTGGACGCGAAACTCGCCGAGCTGACCGACCACCTGGAGAGCCGGGAGTTCCGCAAGTCGACCGCGGCGCTTCGTCAGCTGTGGGTGTTGGGCAACCAGTACCTGACCGAGGCCGCGCCCTGGACGGCGATCAAGACCGACCCGGCCCGCGCCGCCATTGTGGTTCGCACTGGCCTGAACCTGGTGGCCCTGTTCGCCAAGGTGTCCGAACCCTTCATCCCCTTCGCCGCCGAGAAGATCGCGATCGGCGTGGGCGAGGAATTCCCCGGCGTATGGCCGACCGCGCAGGGCGCGGCGATCCTGGATATTCTGCCGCCGGGCCGGAAGGTCGAGGCGCCGGAAGTCCTGTTCAAGAAGGTCGAGAACGATCAGGTCGTCGAGTGGGTGGCGCGTTTCGGCGGAGCCGAGGCTTCGTAAGCCCCCACCCGTATCGCTATCCCCGGATCGTCTTCGGCGACCCGGGGGTGGCGAGCCGGACCTAGGCCGCCTCTCTCGCGAACTTGTCGCGCAGGAATTCCGCGCCGCTGACCAGCGAGATCCCTAGCAGGACCAGCAGCGCGCCGATCATGAACGGCGGCTCCAGGGGCTCGTGCAGGATCACGACGCCGAACACCACGCCGAACAGCGGCGTCAGGAACGACAGGATCGAGAGCCGCGAAGCCAGATAGTGGCGAAGCAGCCAGAACCAGACGACATAGCTGATCAGGGTGATGACCACGGTCTGATAGCTCAGATGCAGTAGGACCCGGGGCGTGAGGTTCACACTGGTCTGGCCGATCAGCGCGGCCAAACCAAGCAAGGTCACACCAGCGAAAGCGACCTGGTAGAACAGGGTCTTCACGGCCGGCGCGTCCGAGAGCTTCGAGGCGCGTATCACCACCGTGGTCAGGCCCCAAGCCAGGCCGGCCAGCAGGCCAAGACCATCACCGAGCAGCATGTTTCGGCTCATGCTTCCGCCGCCCAGGAACGAGACGGCGATGCCGCCGAAGGCGATGGCCACGCCCGTCCACTGCAGCGGAGAAAGCCGTTCGTCCGCGAAGCGAAACTGCAGCGCCAGGGCGGAGAAAATCGGCGCGCTGTAGAGGAACACGACCAGGTGGGAGGCGCTGGTCAGCACCAGCCCCTGGGCGATGAACAGGAACTCGGCGGCGAACAGCGCTCCGATCAGAAGTCCCGCTGGGAGCGATCCGTCCGAGAACGCTCGTCGGCCTTCGCGGTGGAGGGTGAGGGCGCCCAGCACGAGCGCCGCGATCGCTGAGCGCAGGCCCATCTGCATGATCGGCGCGACATCGGCGGCGACCAGCTTGACTGAAATCGGCTGCGAGCCCCAGAGGACGCACAGCGCCACCATCACCGCGATGGCGAATAGGTCCAGCGGCTTGCGCGGCATCGTCAGACCGAGGCTTCGCCGCGCAGAACGGGCACGCAGCCGCCGCCCACCGTGGCGGTGACGCCGTCTGAGGTGCGTTGTGCCGAGGCGCGCAGGCGTGAGGGGCGGCCCATCTCGACGCCTTGGGTGATGTCCCACTCGGCGGCGTCAACCGTTGAGAGCGAGAGCAGCAGGGCGGCGAGCGTGGCGTTGGCGCTGCCGGTGGCTGGATCCTCCACGGTGCCCGAGTTCGGCGCGAACATCCGTGCTCGCAGCTTGCCTTCGCCGTCATGGGCGTAGAGGTGCAGCGAAAGCCGGTCGCCAAAGTGCGGATAGTCGAGCGCGGCCTGTCGGAAGGTGGCCAGGTCAGGTGCGGCGCGGCCCAGCGCTTCGGGCGTGACCTCGGCGAAGACGAAGGCGACGCCGACTGAGGCCTCTATGGGCCCGTGCCGGCTGACGATGATGTCGCCGGGCGTCAGACCGGCGCAGGCCGCCGCGACCTCAACCGGAAGTTTCTCGCCCAACTCCAAGGCGCGCGGGGCGGCGATGGTGGCGCCCTCCGCCGTGGCGCTGACGCCGACGATGCCGGCGGGCACCTCGAGGCGAAGGTCGCCGCCGTGGCCGGCCTGCGACAACACCCAGCCCGTGCCGATGCTGGGGTGGCCGGCGAATGGCATCTCGGCGGTCCGATTGAAGATCCGGACCCGGGCGGTGTTGGCGGGGTCCTGCGGCGGCAGGACGAAGGTGGTCTCGGACAGGTTCATCTCCGCCGCCAGCGATTGCATCTGCTGGTCGGACAGCCCGCGCGCGTCGGTGAAGACAGCAAGGGGATTGCCGCCGAAGCGGGTGTCGGTGAACACGTCGAGGGTGACGAAAGGATAGGAAGCCATGGGCGTCGCCGTATCAGGGAGGGGCCTCAGGCTTGACACAAGTTAGTTAGTTGGCAAAGTCCCAAAATGGATACCGCCGACCTGCTGCGCGCCTTGGCCAACGAGCGTCGGCTTCAAATTCTGAAATGGCTGAAGGATCCGGTGGCGCACTTTCCGCCTCAGGTGGACGGCGATCTGGTCGAGGATGGCGTCTGCGCGATCTTCCTGGCCGAGAAGCTGGGCGTTAGCCAACCTACCTTGAGCGAGCACATGCGGGTGCTGGTTCAGGCGAGGCTCGTAAAGGCCACGCGGATCAAGCAGTGGACCTTCTACAGGCGCGACGAGGCGCGTATCAGCCAAGCGATGCGGATCATCTCAGACGAGGTTTAGCGCCCTTCAAACCACCGCATCCGATAGGCGTTCATCGCGGTTTCGCCGAGGCGGTCCAGCAGCCGGTAGTTGACGATCATCCCAACCGGCGCGCCGATCAGCGGCAGCATCTGGGCCAGCTTCGCTAGGTCGATGTAGTCGCGGTACTCCTGCTGGAACCGGCGCCAGTCGAAGTCGTCCAAGGTCCCGACCGCTCGAGCATCCCAAGCAGCCATGCTCGCGAAGACGTCCTTGCGGTGCACCGGGCTGGAGAAGGCGAGTTGGAAGATCGCCAGGATGTACAGTCGCTCGCGGAAGTCCTTTCCCGAGTGGCCATAGAGCGCGGCGATGTCGAAGAGCAGTTTGATCTTCAGGCCGATGAGCACGGGAAAGTCGGCCGCGGCCAGGAGGAACCCGCCAGCTCCTGCGATTCCGCCCTCCGCCGTGGCCGTGGTCCGGTAGAGCGCGATCTTTTCCAAGACCTGCGCCTCGCGTTGGGCCAGTGAGGCCCCCAGTAGCGGCGCGGGCGTGGTGAGGTCCGATCCGGTCAGGATGCCCCGCGTCATCTGCTCGATCGTCGCTGTGATGACGGCGTGCACCTTTTCTGGGATGGCGCGATTGATCCGCTGCTGCACGCCGCGAGTTGTCCGGTCCCACAGGTTCGGGCCCGAAAGGATTCTGGCGCGCCAAGCGGCGAGCTCGACCTGCACGCCTTGTTCGTAGCTATCGGGGAAGGGGGGCGCGGCGGTGGTCATGGCCCCTTCTACCCTGACGGCGCTCAACTTGGTCCGACCATCAGCATGGGCCGTCACGTAAGGCCCCGTAGTGTTCGCCCTGGGGATGCGCATCCGCCGGGCGGGCAGTGATTCTAACCCTCGACGTTAGAATCCGCGTCGCGAAAGCAGACGTCAGCCCTCCAGCGAAAGCAACGAACGCCAAAAATGCAATCGACAGGCGATTTTGGGGCGCTTTCAGGCCGACTTCGTGGTTTATGAAACGTAAAAATTCGTAAAGAATTTAGTATCTTAGAGTATTTGTGAAAGCAACTTGAGGGGGTTTCGCCACTACTGCTTGGAGAATTCGATAACGCTGATATGTTACCCGTCGACATGGCTGGGCGCCGGGGGGCGCGGATCGAGGGAGCCGAGACGCTCCAGCGAGATGTGCTTGTCGTGTTGTTGCTTGTGGTCGTTGGCGGGATTGCTCGGTGTGAGCTCGCCTAGCGGCCTGGACTACAACATTGAACGTTCAGGGGTAATTCTATGAAGAAGCTAGTAGCAACGTTTGCGGTCGCGGGCTCGATGCTTGCATTCGCAGGGGCGGCGGGTGCTGCGCCCGTCGTCACTAACGGCACTATTCCGGGCGGCACCGCGGCCTTCGACGCCACTGTGACCGGCGCGAATGGTGTCGTAGTCTTGGATGCGCTCTCGGGGCTGAGCGGCGGTTCGAGCTGGGACCGCGGCGCCTACACCATCAGTTCGACTGATGGCTCGTCGCGGGGTATCGATTCCAGCTATATCCCGTCGGGAGACGCCATCGGGATCGACCCTTACAGCCCTGCTAGCTCGTCAGGCCTGACCTTCACGTTCGATACGCCGATCAACGCGTTCGGGTTGGAAATCGGCGACTGGGCGACCTGCTGCTATACGTCGAACCTGTACATCGCGTTCGACGGCGGCTCGGTGAACCTGGTGGCGAGCGCCAATGACGCGCTTGATAACCCAGGCTATGCCGCGAACCTCGGCTTCCTGAACTTCATCGGCGCGATCGACACGTCGAGCACCTTTTCCAAGGTGACCTTCTATGGCGACGGCTTCGGTGAGTATCTCGTCGCGGGCGGCACCATCCGCTATGCGACCTTGGACATCGGTTCGGTCGGCGGTGTTCCTGAGCCGGCCACCTGGGCGATGATGATCATCGGCTTTGGCGGAGCCGGCGCCATGCTTCGGCGTCGTCGCGGCGCGCTGAGCCTGACCGCCTAGCGATCTAACCTGCGAAATGAGAAACGCCGCCGGCCCAGCAGGCCGGCGGCGTTTTCTTTTCGAGCGACGGTGCGAGCCTCGTTCTTAGTGAACCGGGACAGGCGCGTCGGGCTGGATGGCCATGAAGTTGGGCACGATCGCATTGTAGGAATCGACCTTGCCCAGGTCTCGGACGATGTCGCGGTGTCCTTCCCACATCATGTGCAGGGCGACGTAGAGCACGATCACCAGGCCGATGTAGCCGATCCACCGATACCTATGCAGCAGACGCGCGATGAAGCTCGCGGCCACGCCCATCAGGGCGATCGAAAGCAGCAGGCCAAAGACCATGATGGCTGGGTGCTGGCGCGCCGCCCCGGCGACGGCGAGGACGTTGTCCAGCGACATCGACAGGTCCGCGATCAGGATCTGGATGAAGGCGGCGCGGAAAGTCTTGGGTTGCTTGGCCGCGACGGCCGCGTTGGGCTCGGTCGTCGGATCGGCGTCCATGGCCGCTTCGGCCGCGGCCTCTTCCGGCTCGGCCTGCTCGCGCAGCTCGCGCCACATCTTCCAGCAGACCCAGAGCAGCAGGAGGCCGCCCGCGAACAGCAGTCCGACTATGCCGAGCAACTGCGCCGTGATTAGCGCAAACCCAATCCGCATGGTGACCGCGGCCGCAAGGCCCCAAAGGATGGCCTTCCTGCGTTGCTCGGGCGGCAGGCCCGCCGCCGCCAATCCGACGGCGACGGCGTTGTCCCCCGCCAAGACCAAGTCGATCATTAGGACGGAGAGTAGGGCGGCGAGCGCGCCGGGCGCGAGAAGAGCGTCGATCATCGCGCATTGAATGCGACAGCCGTCGTCCGTCCGCAACCGGTTAGGCGCGCTAAGGATGCAGTTTCCTGCGGCGCGCGTCTTCTAGGGGCGGGTACGGGCCGCTTCATAGAGTGCGACCGCGGCCGCGGCCGACACGTTCAGGCTCTCGAAACCCCCAGGCATTGGGATCTTCGCCAACTCATCGCAGTGCTCGGCGACCAAACGGCGAAGGCCTTCGCCCTCCGATCCTAGGACCAGGACCGTCGGCGCGCCGTCGAGCGCCTGGTCCAATGTCTTGTCGGAGTGACCGTCCAGACCCACGGCGCGCCAGCCGAGTTCGGCCAGTGTTTCGAGCGCGCGGGAGAGATTGACCACGTGGGCGGTGTCGATCTGATCGACGGCGCCGGCGGCGGCCTTGGCCAGGGCGCCGGTCAGCTTGGGCGCGTGGCGGTCCTGGAGAATGACGCCCGCGGCGCCGAAGGCGGCCGCCGAACGCAGGATCGCGCCGACGTTCTGCGGGTCGGTGATCTGGTCGAGCATCAGGATCGTGGCGCCACGCTTCGGCTCGAAATCCTCGATCGCCACCGCATCGAGCGGCGGGATTTTCAGCGAGATACCCTGGTGGACGGCGCCCTGCGGCAGGTTGTGACCGATGAACTGACCATCGACGACCTCCAGAACCGCGATTCTTCCGAATCGCGACTCGACCTCTCGAGCCCTGTCTTGGGTGGCCAAAAGGCGCTGGGGGGCCGATCTTTTTTTGTTAGCAAGTGCGGCGCTGACGGCGTGCCAGCCCCACAGCCAGTCGTCAAAACTGTTGTCTGGCTTGCGGTTGAAGGGTCTCGACCCTCCTTTTTTACCACTCTTCCAGGGCGCGTTGCGTTCGGGAGGGGAGGACACTATAAGACGCGCTCCAAATTGGGGACCGGGCAGGTTCTTCGCTTAACGCGGGGCGACTTGTCCAGGCTTCGATCTGGCTCTGAGCGCGCTGGGGGAATGTCCCGAGTGGCAAAGGGGGGGGACTGTAAATCCCCTGGCGTACGCCTTCGCAGGTTCGAGTCCTGCTTCCCCCACCACGCACTCAGAGCGTGAAATTTTAGGAGACTGGCGCGACCCCGCGCATCCTTCAGCGGCGGGTATAGCACAATGGTAGTGCAGCAGCCTTCCAAGCTGAGGATGCGGGTTCGATTCCCGCTACCCGCTCCAAACTCTGATTTTCTCAAACGCCGGCAGGACCCCCATGGCCAAGGAAAAGTTCGAACGCAATAAGCCGCATTGCAACATCGGCACGATTGGTCACGTTGACCATGGCAAGACGACGTTGACGGCTGCGATCACCATGACGCTGGCCAAGGCTGGCGGCGCCAAGGCGATGGCCTATGCGGACATCGACGCCGCGCCGGAAGAGAAGGCCCGCGGGATCACGATCAACACCGCGCACGTGGAATATGAGACGGCGAACCGTCACTACGCGCACGTCGACTGCCCCGGCCACGCCGACTATGTGAAGAACATGATCACTGGCGCGGCGCAGATGGACGGCGCGATCCTGGTGGTTTCGGCCGCCGACGGTCCGATGCCGCAGACCCGCGAGCACATCCTTCTGGCCCGTCAGGTCGGCGTGCCGGCTCTGGTGGTGTTCATGAACAAGGTCGACATGGTCGACGACGAAGAACTGCTCGACCTGGTCGAGATGGAAGTTCGCGAACTGCTGTCGTCCTACCAGTTCCCGGGCGACGACATTCCGATCACCAAGGGCTCGGCCCTGGCGGCGGTCGAAGACCGCAACCCGGAAATCGGCGCGGACCGCATCCTTGAGCTGATGACCACGGTCGACGCCTACATCCCGCAGCCGGAGCGTCCGGTCGACCTGCCGTTCCTGATGCCGGTTGAAGACGTGTTCTCGATTTCGGGCCGCGGCACGGTTGTGACCGGCCGGATCGAAAAGGGCATCGTGAAGGTCGGCGAAGAAGTCGAAATCGTCGGCATCCGTCCGGTCCAGAAGACGACCTGCACGGGCGTCGAAATGTTCCGCAAGCTGCTGGACCAAGGTCAAGCCGGCGACAACGTGGGCGTGCTGCTGCGCGGCACCAAGCGTGAAGACGTCGAGCGCGGTCAGGTGCTCTGCAAGCCGGGTTCGATCACCCCGCACACGAAGTTCACCGCCGAGGCCTACATCCTGACGAAGGAAGAAGGCGGTCGTCACACCCCGTTCTTCACCAACTATCGTCCGCAGTTCTACTTCCGCACCACCGACGTGACCGGGATCATCCGTCTGCGCGAAGGCGTGGAAATGATCATGCCGGGCGACAACGCCGAGCTGGACGTCGAGCTGATCACCCCGATCGCCATGGACCAAGGCCTGCGCTTCGCCATTCGTGAAGGCGGCCGCACGGTTGGAGCAGGTGTCGTGGCGAAGATCGTCGAATAGTCGATCTGCACCAGACCTAACGATCAGGCCGCCGGAGAAATCCGGCGGCCTTTTTGTTGACTGGGCTTCTTGACTTGAACCCCGGCGTTGGGCGGCTTTGCGCCGGGGGTATGATCATGAAATTGCTTGGGGCCGTCGCGGCGTTGGCCGTGCTGTCGGGTGCTGCGGCGCAGGCCGCGCCAGACCTCGGCAAGATGACGTCCGGCGAGCTCACCGCCTTCACCAAGGCGATGCCAAAGGGCGGCGAGCTTCATAATCACGTCTCGGGCGCGATCTTCCCGGAGACCTTCCTAAAGTGGGCGGTCGAGGACGGGCTTTGCGTCGATGTGTCGGCCTTGGCGTTTCGCCCGGCCTGCGCGCCGGCCGGAGATCTCAAGAGCGCCGCCTCGGTGCTCGCGAACGACGCGCTTCGCTCAGCGCTCTACGACAGCCTGAGCACCCGCGAGCCGGGCTTTCGCGATCGTTCTGGACACGACCAGTTCTTTTCGGCCTTCGCCCGGTTCGGCTTGGCAGGGGACAAGCGCCCCGGTGATGAACTGGCCGAAGTTCTCGACGGACTTGCCCGCCAGAACACATTCTATCTGGAGGCCATGGTCACGCCGCAGGCTGCGCCATCGGTGATCCTTGGGGCCAAGGTCGGCTGGAAAGACGGAGACCTGGCCGCGCAGAAGGGGGCGCTGAGCGAGGCCGGACTTGACGATCTGGTCGCCGCTGCGATCGCGCAGACGAACGCCATGGAGGCCGGCGCGCGCCAAGTGCTTAAATGCGGCACGCCGCAGGCCCGGCCCGGCTGCCAGGTCACGGTGCGCTATCTCGTCCAGGCCAACCGCCTCGCGCCGCTAGCTTCGACCTTCGCTCAGCTTCAGCTTGGAGTGGCCTTGATCCAGGCCGACAAGCGGTGGGTCGGGCTGCAACTCGTCGCCCCTGAAGACCATCCGACGGCCCTGGCGAACTACAGCCAGCATATGAGGATGGTGGGTTTCCTGACGGAGCAGGGGCGGCTCGCGCCGGCGGCCCTTCACGCCGGCGAGCTGTCTTTCAAGTACGCGAGGCCGGCCGACATGAGCTTCCATGTCGGCGAAGCGGTCCGTGTGGCTGGGGCGCGACGCATCGGCCATGGGGTAGCCTTGCCGCATGAGCAGGACGCCGAGGCCCTGGCGGCGGAGATGGTGGGGAAGGGCGTGCTGGTCGAAGTGAACCTGACCTCGAACGACATCATTCTTGAGGTTTCGGGGAAGGACCATCCCTATGCCTGGCTTCGACAGCGGGGCGTGCCGGTCAGTCTCTCGACCGATGACGCGGGAATCCTGCGTATCGACCTGTCCCACGAATACGCTCGCGCGGCCGACGAAGGCGCGAATTATGCCGACCTGAAGCGATCGGCGCGCAACGCCATCGCCTTCTCGTTTCTCGCGGGGGAGGGCCTGTGGAGCGATCCCAATTCCTATCGCCGCCCCGTGAAGGCCTGCGCCGGTCAGATCGGCGCAGCGAGCCCCAGGCCCGGACCCTGCGCCGACCTGATCGCACGCAGTGACAAGGCGCGAGAACAATGGCGCCACGAACGTCTGCTGAACGAGTTCGAGAAGGCCCGGAAATGACGCCGAGGTCATGACCTCGAATTAAGCTGACCCTTAGGAGTGCTGAGCCTACCGTCGCTGCAAGGTTGTTCAAAGTAACGGAGGGGACGATGCGTCTTCCAATGATGGTCGCGAGCTTCGGCGTGGTGTTCGCCGCGGGAGCCGCGCAAGCTGCGACGCCGGTCGTCGAGATCAAGGATGCGGTCGCGCGTGTCACGGTGATCCCGGAAGCCCGCAGCGACATCAAGGTCGAGTTTCTGTCGACCAACCCCAAGCTGCCCCTGCAGGTCCGGACTTCGTCGGGGAAGGTGATTGTCGACGGTGATCTCGATCGGAAGATCCGCAGCTGCAAGGGCGAGGGGACCGGCGTCCGGGTCCAGGTGGCGGGGATCGGCGAGGTCGGCTACGCCGCCATGCCACAGGTCGTGATCCGAACCCCGCGCGATGTCGATATCCAGGCGGGCGGCGCCGTCTACGGCGCGGTTGGCAAGTCGGACAAGTTGGAGCTCTCGAACGCCGGCTGCGGCGACTGGACGCTGGCCAATGTCGCCGGGCAGCTGAAGCTGAGCCAGGCCGGGTCTGGCGATACGTTCACAGGCACCGCCGGCGGCGCGGTGATCCATGCCGCAGGATCGGGCGACATCCGGACAATGGCCATCAATGGCCCGCTGGAGGTGAGCATCGCCGGCTCCGGGGATGTCCGTGCGGCGTCGGTGACCGGGTCCCTGAACATCAAGGCCGCGGGCTCGGGCGATGTTAAGGTCGCTGGCGGCCGGGCCGACGCAATGAACGTCGCCGTGGCCGGTTCCGGCGACGTCGACTTCCGCGGTGTCGCCCAGAGCCTGAAGGCCCGGATCGCCGGATCTGGCGATGTCCGCGTCAGGGAGGTGAAAGGCGAGGTGTCGAAGACTATTATGGGTTCCGGCGCAGTCACGATCGGCTAAAGACGCAGCTTCGGTCCTGGAAGGGATTCGTTGGCCCGGCTTTTGCGGCGAAAGCAGCAAGAACCGGGGTTCCGGCGCCTCCCACCCTTGACGGAACCGAGTCGGGGACGTATAGACCCGCCTCCTGTTGGACCGGCTGTGTGCTTCGAAGCGATTTGAGGCACAGACGCGGTCCGCAGAACGGTCTGGGATCCGGTGGAAATCGGAGTTTCAGGACAGGGCCCACACGAGCAGTTCGTGCGGGCTCATCTCGTTTTTGCGGACTTACGCGTACGAGTGTCTCCTATGAGGCGTTCGGGTTGGTCTTTGAAATGGTCAATGTCACGCGGACGTTCGTCGTCTGTAGGGGAAACTAAAGAGCGATATGGATCGTCAGAACATCCGCATCCGGCTCAAAGCCTTCGATCACCGCGTGCTGGACCATTCCACACGCGAGATCGTCAATACGGCTAAGCGCACCGGCGCGACCGTCCGGGGGCCTATCCCCCTGCCGACGCACATCGAAAAATTCACCGTCAACCGTTCGCCGCACATCGACAAGAAGTCGCGCGAGCAGTTCGAAATCCGCACGCATAAGCGCGTGCTCGATATCGTCGACCCCACCCCGCAGACCGTGGACGCGCTCATGAAGCTCGACCTGTCCGCCGGCGTGGACGTCGAGATCAAGCTTTAAGAGGGGATCGGTCGATGCGTACCGGCGTGATCGCCAAGAAACTGGGTATGGCGCGCTTCTTCGATGAAGCTGGCAGCCATGTGCCGGTGACCGTGCTCAGCCTTGAAGGCTGCCAGGTTACGGCTCATCGTACCCAGGACAAGGACGGCTATGTCGCTCTCCAACTCGGAGCCGGCGCCAAGAAAGCCAAAAACACCTCCAAGGGCATGCGTGGCCACTTCGCTAAGGCGGAAGTTGAGCCCAAGCACGAACTCGCTGAGTTCCGCGTGACCGAGGATAACCTGATCGACGTGGGCGCCGAGCTCATTGCCGACCACTTCGTCGCCGGCCAAAAGGTCGACGTGACGGGGGCTACGGTCGGTAAGGGTTTCGCCGGCGCCATGAAGCGTTGGAACTTCGGCGGTATGCGGGCCACCCACGGTGTGTCCGTCTCTCACCGGGCCCACGGTTCGACCGGTCAGCGTCAGGATCCGGGCAAGACCTTCAAGGGCAAGAAGATGGCTGGCCACCTTGGTCAGGAAACCGTCACTACCCTGAACGTCACCGTCTGGAAGGTCGACGTTGAGCGTGGCCTGATCCTCGTGCGGGGCTCCGTGCCCGGCACTGAAGGTTCCTACGTGAAGATCCGCGACGCGGTGAAGTCGGCTCGTCCGGCTGAAGCTCCCGTCCCGGGCAGCTTCCGCAAGGCTGGCCAAGCGGCTCCGGTCGTTGAGGCTCCGGCGGTGGAAGAAGCTCCGGCTGAAGCGCCTGAAGCTGGGGGCGAAGCACAGTAATGAAACTCGACGTCATCAAGCTCGACGGCGGGAAGGGCGGTTCGATTGAACTGTCCGACGCCATCTTCGGTATCGAAGACATCCGTGGGGACATCCTGCAGCGCGTGGTTACTTGGCAGCTCGCCAAGCGCCGCTCGGGCAACCACAAAATTCAAGTCCGCAACGAGGTCTCTCGTACGGGCAAGAAGATGTACAAGCAAAAGGGCACCGGCGGCGCTCGTCACGGTTCGCGCCGTGCGGCTCAGTTCGTCGGCGGCGCCAAGGCTCACGGGCCTGTCGTCCGGAGCCACGCCTTCGACCTGACCAAGAAGTTCCGCGCCCTGGCCCTGCGCCATGCGCTGTCCTCCAAGGTCAAGTCCGGCTCGCTGGTCATCATGGATAGCGTCACTCTCGCCGATCCCAAGACCGCTGGCCTTCGTGCCAGCTTCGAGAAGATCGGTCTGAAGAACGTGCTGGTCATCGCCGGCGCCGAAGTCGACGCGAACTTCAAGCTCGCCGCCCGCAACATCCCGAACGTGGACGTGCTGCCGAACGCCGGCCTGAACGTCTATGACGTGCTGCGTCGTCACACCCTCGTCCTGACCAAGGACGCGGTTGAAGCGATCAACGCGCGCTATGCTGAGAAGGAAGCCGCGTAATGGCCGACCCAGTCGCCCGCCACTACGACGCAATCCTGTCGCCGGTGATCACCGAGAAGGCCACTCTGCTCTCGGAGCAGAACAAAGTGGTCTTCCGGGTCGCCAATGACGCGACCAAGGACGAAATCGCCGCCGCCGTCGAGGCGCTGTTCAAAGTCAATGTCACCAAGGTCAACACCTTGGTGGTCAAGGGCAAGACCAAGCGCTTCCGCGGCCGTCCTGGTCGTCGTTCCGACGTCAAGAAAGCTGTCGTGACCCTGGCCGAAGGCCAGTCCATCGACATCACCACGGGGCTCTAGTCCGATGGCCTTGAAGCATTATAATCCGACATCGCCTGGCCGTCGTAGCCTGGTGCTGATCGATCGTTCCGAGCTCCACAAGGGCCGCCCCGAAAAGTCCCTCGTCGAGGGTCTGACGAAGTCGGGTGGTCGTGGCGGCAATGGCCGTATCGCTGTCCGCTTCCGCGGCGGCGGCGCCAAGCGCCTGTACCGCAAGGTCGATTTCAAGCGCCGCAAGTTCGACATGCCGGCCACGGTTCAGCGTCTCGAGTATGACCCGAACCGCACGGCGTTCATCGCGCTCATCAAGTATGAAGACGGTGAACTGGCCTACATCCTGGCCCCGCAACGCCTCAAGGCCGGTGACGTTGTCATCGCCGCCGAAAAGGCCGACGTGAAGCCGGGTAACGCCATGCCGCTGCGCGGCATGCCGATCGGCACGATCATTCACAACGTCGAGCTGAAGCCCCTCAAGGGCGGTCAGATCGCCCGTTCGGCTGGCGCCTACGCCCAGCTGGTCGGTCGTGACGCCGGCTACGCCCAGATCCGCCTCAACTCGGGCGAACTGCGTATGGTCCAAGACACCTGCATGGCCACGGTCGGCGCGGTGTCCAACCAGGACCACATGAACCAGGTTCTGGGTAAGGCCGGTCGCGTTCGTCACATGGGCTTCCGCCCGCACGTCCGCGGCGTCGTCATGAACCCGGTCGATCACCCGCACGGCGGCGGTGAAGGCCGCACCTCTGGCGGTCGCCACCCGGTCACCCCGTGGGGCAAGCCGACCAAGGGCTCGAAGACCCGCACTAACAAGGCGACGGATAAGTACATCATCCGTTCGCGCCACGCTCGGAAGGCTCGGTAAGCCATGACCCGTTCCGTTTGGAAAGGTCCGTTTGTTGACGGATACCTCCTTAAGAAGGCCGAGACCGCTCAAGGTTCTGGCCGCAAGGATGTGATCAAGACCTGGTCGCGTCGTTCGACGATCATGCCGCAGTTCGTCGGCCTGACCTTCGGCGTTCACAATGGCCAGAAGCACGTTCCCGTGCTGGTCAGCGAAGACATGGTCGGGATGAAGCTCGGTGAGTTCGCCCCGACCCGGTACTTCCCCGGTCACGCCGCCGATAAGAAGGCGAAGAGGAAGTAGCCATGGCTAAGCAAGCTAAAGCACGCCGCCTGTCGGGGATCGAGGCCATGGCCAAGATCACGACCCTGCGCACCAGCCCGCGCAAGCTGAACCTCGTCGCTCAGTCGATCCGCGGCCTCAAGGTCCAACGGGCCCTGAACGAGCTGGAGTTCAGCCACAAGCGCATCGCTCGCGATGTCCGCAAGGCGCTCTACTCGGCGATCTCGAACGCCGAGAACAACCACAACCTCGACATCGACAATCTCGTCGTCGCCGAGGCCTTCGTGGGCAAGAACCTGGTGATGAAGCGCTTCGCCGCCCGCGCTCGCGGTCGTGCTTCGCGTATCGAAAAGCCGTTCAGCGAGATCACCATCGTGGTCCGCGAATTGGGTGAGGCCGCCTGATGGGTCAAAAAGTCAATCCGGTCGGGCTTCGCCTCGGCATCAACCGCACGTGGGACTCCCGCTGGTTCGCCAAGAAGGCGGACTACGGTCGGCTCCTGCATGAGGACATCAAGATCCGCAAGCAGCTGAAGAAGCGCCTGTATCAAGCTGGCGTTTCGCGGATCATCATCGAGCGTCCGCACAAGAAGTGCCGCATCACCATCTATGCCGCGCGCCCTGGCGTGATCATCGGCAAGAAGGGCGCGGACATTGATAAGCTGCGCAAGGACGTCGCCTCGATCACCGAGGGCGAAGTTCACCTGAACATCGTCGAAATCCGTAAGCCGGAAACCGACGCCCAGCTGGTGGCCGAGAACATCGCCCAACAGCTCGAGCGCCGCGTCGCCTTCCGTCGCGCCATGAAGCGTTCGCTGCAAAGCGGCATGCGTCTGGGTGCGAAGGGCATGCGGATCGAAGTCGCCGGCCGTCTCGGCGGTGCGGAAATCGCGCGTACGGAATCGTACCACGAAGGCCGCGTGCCGCGTCACACCCTGCGCGCCGACATCGATTACGGGGTCACGGAAGCCACCACCACTTACGGCATCATCGGCGTGAAGGTGTGGGTCTTCAAAGGCGAGGTCCTGGATCACGATCCGATGGCTCTCGACAAGCGCCTGGCTACTGAATCCGGCCCGGCCGGCGAAGGTGGCGGACGTTCGGGCGATCGCCCGGACCGTGGCCCGCGTCGCGACCGTCGTGAGCAAGCTGGAGCCTAAGGTAGAGCCATGCTGTCTCCGAAGAAAACCAAGTATCGTAAGCAGTTCAAGGGCAAGATCCACGGAACGGCCAAGGGCGGCTTCTCGCTGAACTTTGGCTCCTACGGTCTGAAGTCCGTCGAACCGGAACGCATCACCGCTCGTCAGATCGAAGCGGCTCGTCGGGCGATCACTCGCCAGATGAAGCGCCAAGGTCGCGTGTGGATCCGGATCTTCCCGGACGTCCCGGTCACCGACAAGCCGGCCGAAGTGCGGATGGGTAAGGGCAAGGGCGCAGTCGAGTACTGGGCCGCGCGCGTTCACCCGGGCCGGATCATGTTTGAAATCGACGGCGTGCCGGACGATGTGGCTCGTGAAGCTCTGCGCCTCGGCGCGGCCAAGCTTCCCGTGAAGACCCGCATCGTCACCCGTATCGACGCCGCTGTGGCGGAGGCCGCGTGATGAAGATCGACGACATCCGGGGTATGACGCCCGACCAACTCGGCGAAAGCCTGCTGAACCTGAAGAAAGAGCAGTTCAACCTGCGCTTCCAGGCCGCAACCGGGCAGGTCGAGAAGACCCACCGCGTCGACGAAGTCCGCAAGGACATCGCGCGGATCAAGACCGTCCTGCGTTCCAAGCAGACCGCGGCCTAAGGAGACTACGAATATGCCCAAGCGAATTCTCGAAGGCGTCGTCGTCTCCGACAAGGGTGACAAGACGATCGTGGTGAAGGTCGAACGTACCTTCCTGCATCCGGTGCTGAAGAAGACCGTTCGTCGGTCGAAGAAGTACCACGCCCATGACGAGGCCAACGTCTACAAGGCCGGCGAAATCGCTCGCATCATCGAATGCGCGCCGAAGTCGAAAACCAAGACCTGGGAAGTGCTGCCTAAGGGCGGCGCCCAACAAGCCTCTTAAAGAAAGTCTCATCCAATGATCCAGATGCAGACTAACCTCGAGGTCGCCGACAATTCCGGCGCCCGTCGTGTGATGTGCATCAAGGTGCTCGGCGGCGCAGGCCGTCGGTACGCTGGCGTAGGCGACAAGATCGTCGTCTCCGTGAAGGAAGCGATCCCGCGCGGTCGTGTGAAGAAGGGTGACGTGCTCCAAGCTATCGTGGTGCGCACCTCTTCGGCGATCAAGCGTAAGGACGGGTCGGTGATCCGGTTCGACAAGAACGCCGCCGTGATCGTGAACAAGCAATCCGAGCCGATCGGCACGCGGATCTTTGGCCCGGTTCCTCGTGAACTGCGCGCCAAGAACCACATGAAGATCATTTCGCTCGCGCCTGAGGTGCTGTGATGGCCGCGAAAATCAAAAAAGGGGACCGCGTTCAGGTCCTGACCGGCAAGGACAAGGGCCGTCAAGGCAATGTCCTGAAGGTTCTGCCGAAGGAAGACCGCGTCGTCGTGGAAGGCCTGAACATGGTTCAGCGTCACACCCGCCCGACCCAGTCGGATCCGCAAGGCGGCATCAAGAACAAGGAAGCGGCGCTCCACATTTCGAACGTGGCGATCGTCGACTCCAAGGGCAAGCCGACCCGCGTCGGCTTCCGGGTCGAAGGCGACAAGAAGGTCCGCGTCGCCAAGACGACCGGTGAGGTGATCAATGGCTGAGCAAGCTTACGAACCCCGGCTGAAGTCCGAATATCGCCAGCGCATCCGCGCTGCGATGAAGGAACAGTTCGGCTACACGAACGAGATGCAGATCCCCAAGCTGGACAAGATCGTCCTGAACATGGGCATCGGTGAAGCCGTCTCGGACTCCAAGAAGGTCAACTCGGCGATCGCCGACCTGGCGAAGATCGCCGGTCAGAAGCCGCAGCCGACCAAGGCTCGTAACTCCATCGCCGGCTTCAAGCTGCGCGAGGGCATGGTTGTTGGTGCGAAGGTGACCCTTCGTGCGGACCGCATGTACGAATTCCTGGACCGCCTGGTCACGATCGCGCTTCCGCGCGTGAAGGACTTCCGGGGCCTGAAGCCCACCTCGTTCGACGGTCGTGGCAACTACGCCATGGGTCTGAAGGAACACATCGTGTTCCCGGAGATCAACTATGACCAGATCGATCAAATGTGGGGCATGGACATCATCGTCGCCACGACTGCGAAGACCGACGACGAAGCGCGCGCGCTTCTGAAGGAATTCCAGTTCCCGTTCGTTCAAGCGTAAGCGGCGGGAAGGAAAGAAAAAATGGCCAAGAAAAGCGCCGTCAATCGCAATGAGATGGTCCGCAAGCTGGTGAAGCAATTCGCCTCCAAGCGGGAAGAACTCAAGGCGATCGCCAACGATGAGAGCCTGCCGCTCGAAGAACGCTTCGAAGCCCGGCTGAAGCTCGCCGAGCTGCCGCGCAACTCGTCCAAGACCCGCATCCGTAACCGGTGCGAAGTTACGGGCCGCCCGCGCGCGTACTATCGGAAGCTTAAGATGAGCCGGATCGCCCTGCGCGACCTGGGTTCCAATGGCCAGATTCCTGGCCTCGTCAAGTCGAGCTGGTGAGGAGGGTCTCATGGTGAACGACCCCGTTGGCGATATGATCGCCCGCATCAAGAACGCCGCTACCCGCGGCCGTTCGAAGGTTTCCACGCCGGCCTCGAAGATGCGCGCGCGCGTCCTCGATGTGCTCGCCGAGGAAGGCTACATCCGCGGCTACCAACTCGTTCAGAAGCCGGGCGCTTTCCCGGAATTCGAGATCGAGCTGAAGTACTTCGACAACCAGCCGGTGATCGTTGAGATCCGCCGCGTGTCGAAGCCCGGCCGTCGCGTCTATTCGTCGATCAAGGACCTGAAGCCGATTAAGAACGGCCTGGGGATCTCGATCCTGTCGACGCCGAAGGGCGTCATGTCGGACACGGCCGCGCGTGACGCGAACGTGGGCGGCGAAGTCCTCTTGCGGGTCTACTAAGATGTCGCGGATCGGAAAAAAGGCAGTCGCCGTCCCTTCGGGTGTGACGGTGACGATCGAAGGCCAAACGGTCACGGTGAAGGGCCCCAAGGGGCAACTCGCCTGGACCGTGGCTGAAGAGATCGAAGTCAAGCAGGAGGGCGCTGAGCTCCTTCTGTCGAAGCGTGTCGACAACACCCGGGCGCAAGCCATGTGGGGTCTGTCGCGTACGCTGGTCGCCAACATGGTCGAAGGTGTCACCTCCGGCTTTGAGAAGACCCTCGAACTGGTCGGCGTTGGTTATCGCGCGGCGATGAAGGGCAATGCGCTCTCCATGCAGCTGGGCTTCAGCCACGAAGTTGACGTGCCGCCGCCCGCCGGCGTCACGTTCGCCGTGCCGAAGCAAACCGAGATCAAGATCTCGGGGATCGATAAGCAGGTCGTCGGCGAGATCGCTTCGCAGATCCGTCGCCTGCGTCCGCCGGAGCCCTACAAGGGCAAGGGCGTTCGCTATGCCGGCGAAAAGGTTCGCCGCAAGGAAGGCAAGAAGAAGTAGGCCATGGCTCTTAAACCCCGTGACACCGCCAAGCGCCGCGCTGAGCGCACGCGCATCCGCCTGCGGTCGGTGGCGAATGGTCGGCCGCGTCTGTCGGTCTTCCGCTCGTCGAAGAACATCTACGCCCAAGTCATCGATGATGAACGCGGCGTGACCCTGGCGTCCGCCTCCACCCTCGAAGAGGGCGAAAAGGCCGCCAAAGGCTCGAACAAGGACGCTGCTGCACGCATCGGCGCTCTTGTCGCTCAACGTGCGATCGAGAAGGGCGTCAAAGACGTCGTCTTCGACCGTGGCGGCTACATCTATCACGGTCGCGTGAAAGCGCTGGCCGACGCCGCGCGCGAAGCCGGCCTGAACTTCTAGGGGTACGCTGATGGCTCGTGGAAACGAACAACGTGGCGGTGGCGGCGACAATCGCCGGGACCGCAACCGCGGCAACCAAGCCGAAGAGCGCGCCGATTCCGACATCGTCGAGAAGCTGGTGCACATCAACCGCGTCGCCGCGACCGTGAAGGGTGGACGTCGTTTCTCGTTCGCCGCTCTCATGGTGGTCGGTGACCAAAAGGGCCGCGTCGGCTTCGGTCATGGCAAGGCGCGTGAAGTGCCGGAAGCCATCCGTAAGGCGACTGAAGAAGCCAAGAAGACCATGATCCGCGTGCCGCTCCGCGAGAGCCGCACCCTGCACCACGACGGCAATGGCCGTTGGGGCGCTGGCAAGGTGATGGTCCGCTCGGCTCCTCCCGGCACTGGCGTCATCGCCGGCGGTCCGATGCGTGCGGTCCTCGAAACCCTCGGCGTCCAGGACGTCGTCGGCAAGTCGGTCGGTTCGTCCAACCCCTACAACATGGTGCGCGCCACGTTCGAAGCGCTGAAGGCTCAGTCTTCGCCGCGTCAAGTCGCCGCCAAGCGCGGCAAGAAGGTCGCCGACGTCCTAGGCCGCAAGGCTGATGGCGCCGCCGTGGCCGCCGCTGACGGAGAGTAAACCATGGCTCAGGTGATCGTTCGCCAAACGGCGAGCCCCATCCGCCGCACCAAGGACCAGCGCGCTACGCTCGCGGGTCTGGGTCTGAACAAGATCGGCCGCGTGTCGACCCTGGAAGACACTCCCTCGGTCCGAGGGATGATCGCCAAGGTTCACCACTTGGTCGAAGTGGTCGAGGGCTAAAGCCTTTCCACTGGACGTTTAGGAGAGGCGGCGCCAAAAGCGTCGCCTCTTCGGCCGTTTCGGCGGCCACATTCAATTTCAGCCGAGTCGGAGCCAACGCTCCGGCGACAGATCTCCAAGGAGAGGCGTCACATGACGAAGCTAAACGAACTCGCTCCGGCTCCCGGTTCCACGAAGAACCGCATGCGTGTCGGCCGTGGCCCGGGCTCGGGCAAGGGCAAGACCGGCGGCCGCGGCGTCAAGGGTCAGAAGTCCCGCACCGGCGTGTCGATCAACGGCTTCGAAGGCGGTCAAATGCCGCTGCACATGCGTATGCCGAAGCGTGGCTTCAACAATCCCTTCGCCAAGGAATTCGCCGAAGTGAACCTGTGGCGTCTTGAGCAGGCGATCGCCGCCGGCAAGCTCGACGCCAAGAAGGCCATCGACGCCGAGGTTCTGATCGCCGCCGGCGTTCTGCGCCGCGCCAAGGACGGCGTCCGTCTGCTCGGCAAGGGCGAACTGACCACCAAGATCGAAATCACCGTCTATTCGGCGTCGGCCGCGGCCAAGGCCGCTGTCGAAAAGGCCGGCGGCAAGGTCACGACGACCGCGCCGGTCGCCGCTGAAGCGGCTGAGTAACACGCCCCTCCCGGCTTAGGCCGGGAGTTAGAGCTGACCATCCGGTTTCTTTAGGTCAGCGACCACCCGCATTCCTAACGGATCCCCGGCCAAGGCCGGGGAAAGCGGGGAGGGACCGGATGACAGCGCAAGGCGGACACCCTATGTGTGGCCGGTCTTACAGTCTGGGGTTCTAAATGGCTTCGGCCGCCGAACAGCTCGCAGCTAATATGAACTTCGGCGCCTTCCAAAAGGCGACGGAGCTGCACAAGCGCATCGGGTTCACCCTGATGGCGCTCATCGCCTATCGGCTCGGGACCTATATCCCGATCCCCGGCATTGATCCGGTCGCTTTCGCCCAGGCCTTCACCGGCCAGGCGCAGGGCATCCTGGGCATGTTCAACATGTTCTCGGGCGGCGCCGTCGAACGGATGGCGATCTTCTCGCTGAACGTGATGCCCTACATCTCGGCGTCGATTATCGTTCAGCTGCTGGGGACGGTGTATCCGCCCTGGGAAAAGCTGCGGAAGGAAGGCGGGGAGGCGGGTCGCAAGACCCTCAACCAGTACACCCGCTACCTGACGGTCATCCTGGCGCTCTTCCAATCCTTCGCCATCGCCACGGGCCTGCAATCCAGCCCTGGCCTGGTTCTGAACCCCGGCATCTTCTTCCTGGCCTCCACTGTCGTGACCTTGACCGGCGGCACCTTGCTGCTGATGTGGCTGGGTGAGCAGATCACAAGCCGCGGCGTCGGCAACGGCGTGTCGCTGATTATCTTCGCGGGCATTGTGGCCGTGTTGCCTAAGGGCATCTGGCAGATGTTCACGATGACGCGCACGGGCTCGCTGTCGGGCTTTGCGATGTTCGCGATCATCGCTCTGGCCATCGCCGTCGTCTTCGCCATCGTCTTCATGGAGCGCTCGCAGCGCCGGTTGCTGGTGCAGTATCCGAAGCGCCAGCAGGGCAATCGGATGTTCGGGGGCGACACCTCGTTCCTGCCGCTGAAGATCAACACCGCCGGCGTCATTCCGCCGATCTTCGCCTCGTCGCTGCTGCTGCTGCCGACGACGGCGATGGGCTTCCTGGCCACGGCGGAGCTGCCGGCCTGGGCGCAATGGCTGCCTGGCGCGGTCGGCATGCTGCAGCACGGCCAGCCGGCGTTCATGGTCCTCTACGCGGCCCTGATCATTTTCTTCTGCTTCTTCTACACCTCGGTCGTGTTCAATCCGGACGACACCGCGGAGAACCTGCGCAAGTACGGCGGGTTCCTGCCTGGGATCCGGCCTGGCAAGCGCACCGCCGAGTATCTGGACTATGTGCTGACCCGTCTGACGGTGATCGGCGCGGCGTACATCACCTTGGTCTGCCTCATGCCTGAGGCGCTGATCGGCTACTTCAAGGCTCCGTTCTATTTGGGCGGCACCTCGATCCTGATCGTGGTGAGCGTGACCATGGATACGGTGACCCAGATCCAGTCGCATCTCCTGGCCCACCAGTACGAGGGTCTGATCAAGAAATCCAAGCTGCGCGGGGGACGCGCGCGCTAGGGCGTCGATTTAGGCCGGCCGTTGGGGAACGGCCGGGAGGGGACATTTAAGATATGAATTTGATCCTGTTCGGCCCGCCAGCGGCGGGGAAGGGTACTCAGGCCAAGCGTTTGGTCGAGAACCGCAAGATGGTCCAGCTCTCCACCGGAGACATGCTGCGCGCCGCGATCGCCTCGGGCTCTGAGCTCGGGAAGAAGGTCGAGGGCGTCATGCAGCGCGGCGAGCTGGTCACGGACGAGATCGTGATCGCGTTGATCGAGGAGCGCTTGCCTGAGGCGGAAGCCGCGGGCGGAGCGATCTTCGATGGTTTCCCCAGGACCCTGGCTCAGGCTAAGGCCCTGGATCTAATGCTGGAGCAGCGCGGATCGCGAATCGATCTAGTGGTCCGCCTGAAGGTGGACGACGAGCAGCTCCTCAAGCGGGTGGCCGGTCGTTTCGCCGAATCGGGCCGCCCCGACGACAATCCCGATAGCTTCAAGGTGAGGCTCTCGGCCTACAACGACCAGACCGCGCCGCTGCTGCCCTACTACGAGAACCAAAAGAAACTGGTTGAAGTAGACGGCATGGGTTCGATCGAAGACGTGTCCACCGGTATCGACGGGGCTCTCGAAGCCCCGGTCCGGTAGACAAACCCGCCCTAGCGGTCGCAGGAAACCTGTAAAAGGTTCAAATTCTTGCGATTGCTCCATTGACGGAAACGCAACGTTCCCTATAACGGTGCGCTTCCGCGAAAGGGCGCGAAGGACGTGCCAGCCTTCCCATTGGGACTCTGGGCTGGGGCGCCGTTCGCGCTTCTCTGCGTGACTAGGAGATTCTACGCGTGGCCCGTATTGCTGGCGTCAACATTCCGACTAACAAGCGCGTCGTGATCGCGCTTCAGTACATCCATGGCATCGGCCAGGCGAAAGCCAAGGAGATTGTCAGCAAGGTTGGCATTGAAGACGCTCGTCGCGTCAATCAGCTGACTGACGCCGAGGTTCTTCAGATCCGTGAAGCCATCGACCGCGACTACACCGTCGAGGGCGATCTGCGTCGCGAGACCGCGGTCAACATCAAGCGCCTCATGGACCTGGCCTGCTATCGCGGCCTGCGTCACCGTAAGGGCCTCCCGGTCCGCGGTCAGCGCACTCACACCAACGCCCGTACCCGCAAGGGCCCGGCCAAGCCGATCGCCGGCAAGAAGAAGTAAGAGAGCTTAGCGATGGCCAAGGAACCGGCGCGCGTTAAACGTCGCGAACGTAAGAACATCACCTCGGGCGTGGCGCACGTGAACGCCTCGTTCAACAACACCATGATCACCATCACGGACGCGCAAGGGAACACGATTTCCTGGTCGTCGGCCGGCATGATGGGCTTCAAGGGCTCCCGGAAGTCGACGCCTTACGCCGCCCAGATGGCGGCTGAAGACGCCGGCAAGAAGGCGGCTGAGCATGGCGTGAAGACGTTGGAAGTGAACGTGTCGGGTCCGGGTTCGGGCCGTGAATCGGCGCTGCGCGCTCTTCAGTCCGTCGGCATGACCATCACGACCATCCGTGACGTGACCCCCATTCCGCATAACGGTTGCCGGCCGCCCAAGCGTCGGCGCGTCTAAGTACCGAAGTACCGCACTCCCCACGCGCCGGACCGCGATTTCGCGTCCGGCGATCCTGCGTTTCGAGGGACATCTCTACGTGATCGAAAGAAACTGGAACGAGCTCATCCGTCCCGAGAAGCCGCTGATCGAGACCGGAACTGACGCGAACCGCAAGGCGCGTCTGGTAGCCGAACCTCTCGAACGCGGCTTCGGTGTGACGCTGGGCAACAGCCTCCGTCGTGTTCTCCTGTCGTCGCTGCAAGGCGCCGCCGTAACCGCCGTCCAGATCGATGGCGTCGTGCACGAGTTCTCGTCGCTTGAGGGCGTTCGTGAGGATGTCGTCGACATCGTCCTGAACATCAAGCAACTGGCGCTGCGTCTGCACTCCGAAGGCCCCAAGCGCATGACGCTGAAGGCCACTGGTCCCGGCGCCGTGACCGCCGGCCAGATCGAAGTGCCGTCGGATATCGAGATCCTGAATCCTGACCACGTGCTCTGCACGCTGGACGACGGCGCCACCGTGCGCATGGAGTTCACGGTCAACAACGGCAAGGGCTATGTCCCGGCCGACCAAAATCGTCCGGAAGACGCTCCGATCGGCCTGATCGCCGTCGACAGCCTGTTCTCGCCGGTGAAGCGCGTCGCCTATCGCGTCGAGCCGACCCGTCAAGGCCAGAGCCTCGACTACGACAAGCTGATCATGGAAGTCGAAACCAACGGCGCGATCTCGCCGGTGGACGCGGTGGCTTTCGCCGCCCGGATCCTGCAAGACCAGCTGCAGATCTTCATCACCTTCGAAGAGCCGAAGAAGAAGGTCGAAGGCGAAGCCAAGCCGGAACTGCCGTTCAACCCGGCGCTACTGAAGAAGGTCGACGAGCTCGAGCTCTCGGTCCGTTCGGCCAACTGCCTGAAGAACGACAACATCGTCTATATCGGCGACCTGATCCAGAAGACCGAGGCGGAGATGCTCCGTACCCCGAACTTCGGCCGCAAGTCGCTGAACGAGATCAAGGAAGTGCTCGCGGGCATGAACCTTCACCTCGGCATGGACGTGCCGAACTGGCCGCCAGAGAACATCGAAGAACTCGCGAAAAAGTTCGACGATCAGATGTAGGACGCCCCAAGGTCCGCGTAGCGGACTTTGGATTTGAAAGTTGGAGCACGTTCGGCCGGCATTTTGGCCTGACGTGCTCTTCGCGCCGACTCCGTGCCGCTTCGGCGGCATGGGCCCCAGGAGACCGCAACCGCGGTGGAGGGCCCCGGCGCTTCGTGTTGACCCAGGCGGGATGAGGCTGGGACTTGGTTAGGCAAAGACACAGTCCCGTAGATCGGGAACGTGCAGTGGGCCAAGCGGCCCAGGAGATACAAAATGCGTCACGGTAAAGCCCACCGCAAGCTGGGTCGTACGACCGCCCACCGCACCGCGATGTTCGCGAACATGGCTGCGAGCCTGATCAAGCACGAGCAAATCGTGACCACCCTGCCGAAGGCGAAGGAACTGCGTCCCGTCGTCGAGAAGCTGATCACGCTCGCCAAGCGCGGCGATCTGCACGCTCGTCGTCAGGCCATCAGCCAAGTTCGCGACGTGGCTCAAGTCGGCAAGCTCTTCGCCGTGCTCGGTCCGCGTTATCAAGACCGTCAGGGCGGCTATATCCGCGTCCTGAAGGCCGGCTTCCGCTACGGCGACAACGCCCCGCTGGCCGTGATCGAGTTCGTTGATCGCGATCCGTCGGAAAAGGGCAAGGACTCCGGTCCGGTCCAGGTCAGCGCGTTCGGCGACGAATAAGCCAACCTGCCCAAACAGTTTCAGAGCCCCGGACGGAAACGTCCGGGGCTTTTGTTTTGGGCCATAGGCGGTCGCCCACGTCGGTCTGGATGCTGGCGCGCTGAGGCGGTGCGGCGCATGCTCGGGGGATGGACGCCTCTAAGGTCGAAGCTCAGCTTGAGAGCTTCATCGCCAGATACGAGGACGGTGTCGCCGCGCAGATCCGCGGGGCCAGGCTGGTCATGCAGGCGCGGCTGCCGGGCGCGCTCGAGCTGGTCTATGACAACTACAACGCCCTCGCGATCGGCTACGGGCCGACCGAACGCCAAGCGGACATCATCTTCTCGATCGCTGCCTATCCTCGCTGGATCAGCCTCTTCTTCGTGGGCGGCCCGCGGTTGGACGATCCGCATCGGCTGTTGAAGGGGGAGGGCTCGAGAGTCCGTCACATTGTGCTGGCCGGGGTCGATGACCTCGCCGATCCGCGTGTCGCAGCTCTGATGGAAGAGGCGCTGCGCTTGGCGCCAAGGCGGCTCGATCCGGATCAGCCGACGCGAACGATCATCAAATCGGTGTCGGCGAGGCAACGCAGCCGGCGACCGTCAGTCTTTTAGTTGCGAAAAAGCGAAAATATTGTTTATATGGGGAATGATGTCTCGGGCTACGCCAGCAGGACGGCGTGGGGCGGCCGACAGGAGGCTGGAGATGAGCGATCGCGCAAAGTTGCCCACGATCGGGCCGCTGCTTTGGTACCAAAACCCCCGAGCCGCCATCTCGTGGTTGGAAGCCGCCTTCGGGTTTGAGACCCGGCTGATTGTCGATGACGGCCAGGGCAGTGTGATCCACTCCGAGCTGACTCTAGGCGACGGCTACATCATGGTCGTGGGGCCGCCGACCGGCCAGGCCGTCAGCCCAGGGGCGTTTGGCGGTCGCTCGACGCAATCGGTGCACATCCAGCTTGAGGACGGCCTTGACGCCAGATGCGAGCAGGCGCGCGCCAAGGGGGCGGCCATCGAGCGCGAGCCCGCCGACCAGCCCTATGGCGACCGTGTGTTCACCTGCCGCGACCTTGAAGGTCATCCCTGGTCGTTCGGCCAGACCGTGCAAGCGCTGTCCGTCGACGAGATGGCGGCCGCCACCGGCCACACTATCGAAACCTAGAGGAGAGACGACCATGACCGCCGGGTTCCGTTCCGCCCTTTTCTACCAAGACCCGAAGGCCGCCCTCGCGTGGCTGGAGAAGGCCTTTGGCTTTGAACTTTCGATGCTGCTGGAGGACGCGGAAGGCGATCTCGTCCACTCGCAGATGGCCTTCGGCAATGGCTACGTAATGATCGGCCAGGAGTGGAGCGCCGACCACAAGAGCCCGATGTCCGTCGGAGGCAAGAATACCCAGACCGTAAGCATCGAGATCGAGACCGACATCGACGCGCATTTCGAACGGGCCAAGGCCGCGGGGGCGGTGATCTACGCCGAGCCCGAGACCCAGTTCTATGGTGACCGAACCTATCGGTGCCGTGACCCGGAGGGGCACATCTGGACAGTGTCCCAAAGCGTCAAAGCGGTCAGCCGGGAAGAGGCCGAGGCTGCCAGCGGCCTGAAGATCACCGGATGGCTATGAGCGGCGCGAGCGCCCAGATCGACACGACCCTGGCGGCGTTGGCTGATCCGTACCGCCGCCAGGTGATCGACCTGCTCGCCAGGCGACCGCGGCCGGCGGGGGAGTTGGCGAGAGAACTTGGGTTGTCGCCGCCGACCATGAGCCGACACCTGCGCGCCCTGCGTGAGAGCGGGCTGGTGGTGGAATCCCATCCGCAGTTCGATGCGCGGGTGCGCATCTACGCCTTGAGGCCTGAACCCATGGTTCATCTTCTGCGCTGGCTCGAGGAAAGCGAACGCCTGTGGTCCGAACAACTGCTGGCCTTCAAGGCTCATGTCGAGGCCGCGCCGTGACCTCGAAAGTCTATGTGGCGCTGCGCGTGAAGGCGTCGCCCGAGCGTGCCTTCGCCGCCTTCGTGGAGGAGATCGGCGCGTGGTGGCGGCCGAACGGCCTGTTTCAGACCACGCCTCGGGCCCCGGGCGTTCTGGCCTTCGAACCCGGGGAGGGCGGTCGGCTGACCGAAACGCTGGCGACCGGCAAGGTCTTCGAAATCGGCCGGATAGCCGTCTGGAACCCGCCCTCGTGTTTGGTCTTCTCCTGGCGGCAAGCCAACTTTCCGCCGGATCTTCGCACCGAGGTGGAGGTCCGGTTCGAGCCTGTCGGGGACGGTGAGACCCGAGTCAGCGTCGAGCATCGCGGCTTCGATCAGGTTCCAGCCGAGAGCGCCGCGCGACACGGGTTCCCGGACCAGGCCCTGCTGATGCGATTGGCGGACTGGTGGCGCAGCCTGCTGACATCCTATCGCGACACCTCGGCGTAACGTCGGTTCGCGAGGCGTGCTAATTCAAACCTAGATTCGTCGTCCTGGAGCTTGAAGCCATGACCGATCGTCCTGCAGCGCCGGAGAGCGCGGGCGCCGAGGCCAAGCAATGGACTGGAGCATTCCGGTTCATCTTCGCCGCTGCGGTCATCAACGCGGTTTCGTTCGGGATCATGATCCCGGTGCTGCCGAATCTGATCAAGGAATTCACCGGTGGCGACACGGCCGCGGCCTCCGAATGGAACGTGGTGTTCGGCGCCGTCTGGGGCGTAATGCAGCTCTTCTGCGGACCGGTCCTGGGCATGATGTCGGACCGCTTCGGCCGCCGCCCGATCCTGCTGGTGTCGCTTGCGGGGCTGGCCATCGACTTCCTGTTCATGGCGCTGGCGCCCAGCTTGGCCTGGTTGTTTGTCGGTCGGGTCATCAATGGGCTGACCGCGGCCAGCTTCTCCACCGCCAACGCCTATGTGGCCGACGTGACGCCGCCAGATAAGCGCGCCAAGGCGTTCGGCTGGATGGGGTCGGCCTTTTCGTTCGGCTTCCTGGTGGGGCCGGCGCTCGGCGGGTTCCTGGGCGACATCGATCTGAGGCTGCCATTTTTCGTGGCGGCGGGCCTGACCACGATCAATTGGTTCTACGGCTTCTTTGTCCTGCCGGAATCGCTGCCGCCGGAGAAGCGGGTGGCGAAGTTCGACTGGAAGCGGGCCAATCCGGTCGGGTCCCTGGTCTTCCTGCGCTCGCACGCCGACCTGCTGGGCCTGGCGACCGTCGGCTTCCTGTTCCAACTGGCCCATACGGTGCTGCCGGCAATCTTCGTGCTCTACACGGGCTACCGCTATGGCTGGACCCCGGGCTTCATGGGCTTGACCATGATGGCGACAGGCCTGGCTGGAGTGATCGTCCAGACCCTGCTGGTCGGTCCCGTGGTCGCCAAGATTGGCGAGCGAGGAGCCCTGTTGCTGGGCGCCGCAGCCGGGGCGACCGGCTTCGCCATCTACGGCTTTGCGCCCACCGGCTGGGTCTATTTCCTGGGCGTGCCGGTCTTCGCTCTGATGAACTTCCTGCAGCCGGGCCTGCAGGGGCTGATGACCCGCCGCGTCGAGCCATCGGGGCAGGGGCAGCTTCAAGGCGCAAACCAGAGCCTGCAGGGCATCGCTTCGGTGATCGGGCCGGTGATCTTCGGCCTGACCTTCGCCTGGTCGATCCGCCATGAGGGGATCATGCATCAGCCCGGCCTGGCCATCTATCTGGCGTCGGGACTGCTGGTGGCGGCCTTTATGCTGGCGCTCCGGGTGGCGCGCGCGCCAGCGCCGGTGGCGGAGGCTGCTTAACCTCTGCTTGCGTTTCGACGATGGCGACCTAGGATTGCCAGCATCATGACAGGAATGACCGAGACGATGAGGGCCTAGGCTCACGGACGCTGGCGAAATCGCCGGCCTGCCGCTTCGCGCCATATCCCCAGCCGACCGCCGCTGCGGATCGGTGTTTCGAGACGTTCATGACAATTCCATCCGACCTGACGCCGCCTGCGGGCGTGCAAGCCCGTTCCGACCTACGTCGCCGCGCCGGTTTGCGCTTCATCGGCGTGACCATCTGCCTGGACGTGGTGTCGCACACCATCGTCTTTCCGGTGCTGCCCAAGCTGGTGGAGGAACTGCTGGGCGGGGACGTGCAGGGCGCGGCGCGCTGGATCGGCGTGCTGATCGCCATTTGGTCGGTCGCTCAGTTTGTCGCCGCACCGGTGATCGGCATGTTGTCGGACCGGTTCGGGCGGCGGCCCGTGATCCTGATCTCGGTGTTCGGCCTGGCCGTCGATCTGGTGATCATGGCTCTGGCCCCGACCCTGGCCTGGCTGCTGATCGGCCGAGCGCTATGCGGGTTGACGGCCGGCGCCCAGGCCGCAGCCATGGCCTATGTCGCCGACATCACGCCCCAGGAAGAGCGCGCCAAGAGCTATGGCTGGATCAATGCGGCGGCCTGGACCGGCGTGATCCTTGGCCCCGCCCTGGGTGGGCTGCTGGGATCGATCGACCCGCGGGCGCCGTTCTGGGCCGCGGCGGCGGTTTCGCTGCTCAACGGGCTCTATGGCCTGTTTGTCTTGCCCGAGTCGCTCGCGCCGGAGAACCGAGCCCCGATGTCGTGGCGCAAGGCCAATCCGGTCGGCGCGCTAAACCTGCTGGTCTCGCGCCGGGGCCTGCCGGTCTTGGCCTTGGTGCTCGTGCTGCTGTGGCTGGCGATGCACGCCATGAACAGCGTCTTCGTCCTCTACACCGCCCATCGCTACGACTGGACACCGCTGGCCCTGGGGATATTCGCGAGCGCCTTCGCGGCGGTGAATATCGTCGTGCAGAGCCAATTGGCGGGGCGGTTCGTCCGCTGGTTTGGCGAGCGGCGCACGGTGATCGGTGGACTGATCGTCCAGGTGCTTTGCTATGTCGGCTCTGGGCTCGCGCCGACAGGCCCCATCTTCTGGGCCGTGAACCTGCCCGGCGCCTTGGCCAATGTGGCTGGGCCAGCCCTGCAATCGATGATGACCGCGAAGGTCGATGCGACAGAGCAGGGCAGGTTGCAGGGGGCGATGGGTTCGATCTCCAGCATGACCGGACTGTTCGGTCCGATCCTCTCGACCCAGGCCTTCGCCTGGTCGATCGCGCCGGGCATGGCCGCGGTCTGGTCCGGCTCCTCGATCATCGCCGGCGGAATCCTGACCGCGATGGGGCTTCTTCTGGTGGTTCTCTTCGTGCGCGAGGTTCCCTCAAGTCAAAACCGTGCCTAAATCAACGCCATCATTGCGCCTGAATACTCTTGAGAGTGCTGGGCTCACGACGATGCTTGGAGAGTCTATGCGCGCCTATCGCGTTCTGATCCCCGCCTTGGCCATTCTCGCGGCCTGTTCCGATCCCGCCGGAAAATCAAACGCTCAGATTCCGCCCCTGGCTCAGCCGAGCCGGGCGGCGCCGGGCGACAGCATGACCATGAAGGCCTCGTTCGCGCCCGTGGTGAAGCGGGCGGCGCCGGCCGTGGTCAACATCTCGTCCAAGCGCCTAATCCGGACGCGGCCCGACCCGTTCTGGGAGATGTTCGGCGGCGGGGCTCCGCGCGAGCGGATCCAGGGCTCGCTGGGCTCCGGCGTCATTGTCCGCGCCGACGGCGTGATCGTCACCAACAACCACGTGGTCGAAGGCGGGCAGGAGATCACGGTCGCGCTCGCCGACCGCCGTGAGTATGTGGCCAGGGTGCTGTTGGCCGACCCGCGTACGGATCTTGCGGTGCTGAAGATCGATGTCGGCAATGAACGTCTGCCGGTCCTGGCGATCGACGATTCCAACGAGGCCCAGGTCGGCGACCTCGTCCTGGCGATTGGTGACCCCTTCGGTGTCGGCCAGACCGTGACGAACGGCATCATCTCGGCGCTGAACCGCACGGCCGACCCGAATGGCGATACGTCCAACGCCTACATCCAGACCGACGCGGCGATCAATCCCGGTAATTCCGGCGGCGCGCTGGTCGACATGGACGGCGACCTGATCGGGGTGAACAGCTTCATCCTCTCGCGCTCCGGCTCGTCGTCGGGCGTCGGTTTTGCGGTGCCTGCAGCGATCGTGCGACGGGTCGTTGAGACCGCGGCCGGCGGCGGCCAAGCGGTCGTGCGGCCGTGGCTGGGCGCGCGCACTCAGACCGTGACCGGCGAGATGGCCCGCAGCATGGGCCTCAGCGTTCCTCAAGGGGCGCTAGTCGCCGACATCTGGCCGAACGGCCCGGCGGCGCGCGCCGGCCTACGCCAGGGTGATGTGATCGTCTCGGTCGACGGCCGCCCGGCGGTTGACGCAGCGGCGGTGTCCTACGCCATTTCCTCGCGGCGGCCCGGCGATCAGATCAAGCTCGGGGTGCGCCGCGGCGGGGGCGAGCAGACCCTGACGCTTCGCGCAGAGGCGCCGCCCGCGACGCCGGCTCGCGACCAGCAAGTGGTGTCCGGTCGCAATCCGTTCGACGGGGCGACCGTGGTCAATCTGTCGCCGGCGGTCGCCGACGAACTGGGCCTCGACCCGTTCCTGGGGCGGGGCGTCATGGTGACCAACATCGGCCGCGGCTTTGCGATGAACGCCGGCCTGCGCCCAGGCGACATGATCAAGCGCGTCAACGGCCGGGATGTCGCCACGGTGAAGGACCTGATGGGGATCATTGGGGCCGGCGGTGGCGGTCAATGGCAGGTGACCATCGTCCGCAACGGCCAGGAAGTCACAGCCAACTTCCGGACGTAAGATGCTCCCCCTCTGGGGGAGCTGTCAGCGAAGCTGACTGAGGGGGACTTGGCAGACTTCTGAGCTGAAGCCCCCTCCGTCACGCGACGCTTTGCTTCGCGAGCTACCTCCCCCAAATGGCGCTGCGCGCTGGTGGGAGGATCGGAGCATGCGCCATACAAAGGCATTTGCTAGAACACCCCATGGCCGATCTCTTTGAAGCTGCTGGGCTGACGCCGCACGCGCCGTCGCCGCTCGCCGACCGTCTGCGCCCGCAGCGGCTGGATGAGGTTGTAGGGCAGGATCACCTGCTCGGCCCCGACGGAC
>JAESFP010000133.1_pt1 | contig 65331 bp, 53 predicted proteins | sample 9266181 | NCBI WGS metagenome assembly JAESFP01 (sample SAMN14502547, study PRJNA617102) | algae metagenome | isolation source: Pegethrix bostrychoides GSE-TBD4-15B and co-occurring heterotrophs from... | place: USA: Grand Staircase-escalante National Monument, Utah | collected 2006-08-15 | reverse complement strand
GGACGGCCTGTTGGAGTTCGGGGAGGGGGCGTGAGCCAGCTTGGATATATTGCACGGTGGATTCCTGAGGGGTGGGATCAGTAGAGGTGGGCTGGGAAATGGGCGACGGTTCTGATTGGCTGGGGGAACTGGTGGCTTGCACTGGAGGAGCGGGAGAGAAAGAAGCGGTTTGAGTTAGAGATAAGGGGGATACGGGCGAGATGGCTTGCTCTGTAGTCTGAAGTGGGGGTAACTCAGCATCTGCTTTCAATCCAATTGCTGTAGTCGTTTTTTCTCCAGCTTCTTTTTCAGAATCGAAAATTGATGCTTGTAATGAATTAAGATGTTGAACTTCCTCTGCTTCTAAAATAAATAGGGAATCTGAAGTAGATTTGTTCTGAGGTTTCTTATGAACATAGGCAAGAGTAGAATCAATTTTTTGGATATTCTCCGGTAGAACCGACAAATCATCTAACGGAAAATTAGCATTGCTATCCTGTTCATCTTCATCCTTACATTCTACGCCCTTAGAGATTAACACCTGGCGGTTGAACCATAGAATCAGCCCAATTGCAATACCTAAAATGAGTAACGGAATTAGTAGAAACCACACAGCCTTCACTCCCAAAGCTCTGGAGACTACAAAAATAACCGCTGCATAAAATCCCAAAAGAAAAAAGGAAACAAAAATACCTTGCCGAATGGATAAACCAAAATTCATTATTTCATAGGTTTTCCCCCCTGAAATTAAGGGTGCGGCGTAGTCCGCATTTTTGCTACGCCTAAGCCCCCCCGTTCGCTTAGGGCGACGAATAAACTGATTCCTCTTTAGAAACTTACCATCGCGTCTAACCATAATTGAGAGTGAAAGATTAAGATCACTAAGTACGTTTTGGTTAATATCAATACTCTGAATAGTTTTTAAAACCAGCTTACAAGGTTCTCAGGGCCTGCAGCTCAGGAATTGAGCTATTTTTTCAAATATCCCGACAACAGCAGGATAGGGGATTGAGACTCAAAAGCTGCCTAAATTCTATCCGGACTATTGCCAATCTATATTTAGACTCATCAGGAGACTTAATCTAGTAGAGAACGTTATTTATGGTGCTCTCTAATGTCTTTATAATTGAACCAAGTATTGTATCAGTCAAGTGCTACCTGATCTACGACTTGTTAGTAGAAGCAATGCTTGCTTGAGTGAATGCATCAGATTCATTCTGTGCTGAGTCGAATAGTTGCGCCTCCATCAATTACTATGGCTTGACCAGTCATAAACGAGGAGCGACTATTATCTACCAAAAATGAGATGGCCTCAGCAATTTCTTTAGGCTTACCTACCCGCCCCATAACATGCTTATTACCTAGGGTTGTTACAAGTGCTTCTCTAGTTTCTCCTTGAACATGTCCTCGATCCAGCCCAGCTCGAAGCATTTGAGTATCAACTGCACCAGGTAAAATAGCATTGACCCGGATACTGGGCGCTAGTTCTAGCGCCATTGCTCTCGTTAAAGCCAACATTCCTCCCTTACTTGCTGCATAAGCTGCGATTTGAGTGGAAGTAGCGAGGGCATGAACAGAGCTAACATTGACAATTGCTCCACCCTTAACTACTAAGAGTGGGTACATCTGACGTACTCCCAAATATACTGAGCGAAGATTAACTGACATGACTCGATCCCACTCTTCAGGAGTTGTCTCGATCAATGGCTTGCAGATCTGAATGGCGGCGTTATTTACCAATGCTTGCACAGACTCCACTCGATCTGAAATCTTTTGATCAACAAGTTCCCAAGCAGACGACTCAGCAACATCCGCTTGGATAAAGTAATCAATCCCTACAAGCTGCTCTAACGCTTCTTTGAAATCAATACCTATGACAGTCCAACCCTGATTTTTGAAGATCTGAGCAGTTGCAGAGCCAATGCCACCCAGAACGCCAGTGATAATTACAGTTTTATTCATACTGTGATTCCCAGTCCTTCTAGAAGATTGCGAATTGCCAAGTCGTTGACCCGCAGCACTGCCTCTCTAGTATGAGAACTGTTGTGAGTACCGAAAATACATTGATCAAACTGACGTAGACCGCTATTCATTGGTAATGGTTCTATCTCGAACACATCTAAGCCTACACCTGCTACTTTATCCTCTGCTAGGGCTGAAATTAGCGCCTCTTCATCAATCAGTGAACCACGAGCTACATTGACCAATCGGACTCCAGGCTTCATCAGAGCGAACTGATCATAGCTGAGTAAATGATGATTTTCAGCTGTTAGATTACAGCAAAGCACTATGAAATCTGCTGTTCTCAACAGCTCTTCAAACGTAACAGATTGAATTACTGTCTCAGCTTTAAACTCCTCATTGATAGGATATACATCATATCCTATTACAGACATTCCGACGGCTACACCACGTCTCACTACAGCTTGACCGATGCTGCCAATCCCAACAACACCAAGTATTTTACCCCGGAGAGTGATACCTGAAATTTGCTGCCAACCGCCATTCAAAACAGACTGATGTAGACGATGTAATTGCCGAGCTAGAAGGATAATGTAACCTAGAGCAACGTCTGCGACCTCATCCGGGAATGCTCCTGGTGTGTTGACAACCGGGATTCCTAAACGCTTTGCCGCCTCTAGATCAATTGAATCTACCCCAATTCCCCATTTAGCAAGAATCTTCAAGCTTTTTCCTTGCTCTAAGACCTTAGCTGTGAAAGGATCGTCGCCTGCAATTACTCCATCGAATTGATCGATAATCTCTAGTAACTCTGCTTCACTGAGCTGCTGAATAAGAGTAGGAACCTCTAGTTCAATTCCCTTACTGCTCAAATCATCTCGATAAAGGTCAACAGTTCTTTGCAAATGCGGGCAGGTAATTAAAACTTTGAAAACCATGAGAGTATCTTAGTGAGAGTGCCTTGAATACAATATTTGCAATGGTAAGTACTCTTAAGACTCGTTTCTAAGAGACCTTTAGATGAGTCAATGACTGATTTTGGAGTCTTTGATAAAGCAGCTCTGCAATGCAATAATCAGCTTCCTCATCAATATCGACCGCCTCTAGTTTTTCAATCTCAAACATGAAAGGGCGATTACCAATACGATTGTGATGTGTCGTTAATATTTTTTGAGTAAAGATATAAAGGCAAGAATTTTCTTCATAGACAGGTGGTAAATCTTGAGTCCTGAGTAGAATAGCGGGGTTATGATTGATTGCCTTTGCTAGACCGTCCCACAACCGAGTTTGCAGGCGAGTAACGCCAAACAACGAGTCATACATTGGGTAATTGTCTAGGAAAGCTTGGACAGCCTGAGTAATTGTTTCTGAACGTAGCAGTGGATTGGTACTATGAGTTTGGAGGTAGAAGTCAGCATCAATTTGCTGAATCGCATTCAGTAGCACATCATTCATAGGGACTGTACCAGCTTGCAAATGCTTAGGGCGGTGCAGCAATTTAACAGATGGAAAATGTCTTGCTGCATCTTCGTGGATGATGGAGCTATCTGTATCAATCACAACTTGATCAACCAGCGGACAAGCCACTAAATTATCAATGATTCGATGATAAAGCGGAGTTCCTGCAAAATCTCGATAATTTTTGCCAGGGACACGCTCACTGCTGTGTCGCATAGGCACGAGTGCGACAATTCTGGGCTTTGACATCATAGAATTTGTTCCTTAAGAATTAGCACGGTTTCGGTATGGATAATCCACATTATCTCATTTGAGTGGTAGAAGCTAATTGCTATATCAATGTGTTTTAGTTTTCTCAAGACACTTCTCCTGGAGCGCATCGAAAGACGTGCTGTAATCAATTGGAGATTTATGGGTTGAATCAGCATCAATGACGGGGCGGCTGAATCCTTTGGGGTAGTAAAAAGTTTGGCGTAGCTTACGAGTAATCTTGCCATGATGAAGAAATCCCCGGTAAGTCCCAAGAAATTGCATTAATCTGAACATACAAATTTCACTACATCTCTGCCAAATCACACCGTCATGCCAGGAATGGTATAAGTCACTAATAATATTGGTGACAACTAGGCGGATAAAATCCCATAGATGAAACTGTTCTTCAGGAAAAATACGTTTAAGAGCTATTGCTTCCCTCCGATAGCGATTTAGAATGCGTGGTGGCGTTTCGTCATGGACATGTACAATAACTGCATCTGCAGCATAAGCCAGTTTATATCCGAATCGCTGTGCCTTTTTCGCCCAGTCTAAGTCCTCTAAGCCTGTCAACATTTCATCATAGGGTATCTGCTTCCATAGAGAACGGCGAATAGCTGCATTGGCATTGTTACAAAACGGGTGGGGTTGATCAAAATCAGCTTCATCGGGAAACCATTTTGCGAAAATTTGACTCTCAGAGTATTTGGTAGTGGAGTTGCCACGTTGTTTTCCATAAACCAAGGCAACTTTAGGGTCTATAAAAGGTTCTAAAAGCCGCTCTAGCCAATCTTGATAGATAGGATAGACATGAGCACTGACAATAACAATAAATTCTCCAATTGCCTCTTGACAACCAACATTGAGCGCTCGCCCAAAGGAAAATTCATCTTTGTGAATCGACAACAACTTAATAGGATAATGTGAGGCAATAGTCACAGTATCGTCAGTGGAGCCGGAGTCAACAACTATGACTTCTAGGAAATTAGAAAGTGCATAATTTTGTCTATAGATTCCTGTGAGTAATCTATTGATATGTTCTGCTTCATTATAGCATCTGACTATCACGGAACATTTGAGCACCATATATACTCCACCACGAAAAAGTGACAACCTTAAGCAATACCAAAATCAATCTGCTCTAAGATAGACAAGCTAAATTTTTTCAACATTTTCCGCTTTGTTTCAAGATAGCCAACATCGTTAGCAAGCTTTTTTAGATCGTTGATGATCCTATCTGAAAGGTAGTTACGCCAGTCGCCTACAGTGCCCTTACGAAAAAACTCACCTTCTCCAGTAATTTTCATACTTGAAAAACTCGTCTTCATCTCAATACGCTTTATAGTGGTATTGTCATAACTCAGATTTAAATATTCAATCAGCTCAACCACCTGAGAATTGAAATCGCTGTGAAGTCTCTCATAGCTACAGAGAAATGGTTGGATTGAGTTCTCATTTCCATGCCAAAAGGTGTGGTATTCCATATATTGGCGCATGAGATCTCTACCACGAAGGTCAAAGTATACCTCTAAATCTGATTCCTGGGTGTTGTCTAACCTTAAATCATGGAAATATCGTGATATTAGGACATCTCTGATATCACGAATAATATTGACCATCCTTACATCTGGATGCTCTATCAATTCTTTAAATCTATTAGAGCTGTGCCAGTGTTGTTTGCAGTAAAAGTTTCTACTGGTTAAATCAAAAGAATTGAGAAATAGATCCAGTTTATCCTCAGAAATTGAAGAACTTGTCCACCCAGGGACTTTAAACTCTTCGGGCACTCGCTCACAAAAATTCATTGCTTGAACTATCTTTGCGAGCCACGTGCTACCACCTTTTTGTGCCCCATTTAAAACCACAAGCATATTCACAACCTCTACTCAGTGTTAATTGATAATTTCAATAGACTTTTCTTTGTGTACTACTATCCTTATAAATTACTTAGAATACTTCATGGAGAATTTGAATAGTTTTATGATAAACCCCATTTGACTCAACCCTCTCCCTCAACTCATTCCACTCTGATCTGCCTGCTACGGTTGTATACCTTTCAAAATGATCAAACTGCCCACACTCTAAACGCATTTCGTGATCATTCTCATCTCCCCCAAACGGCCAATTAGGCTTACCACTTAAGCCTAGGGCTTTAGATACAAATGGATATATTGGAAGACGATAATTAGACAAATAAGGTTTAACTCTGATCTTTAAATCGTTACTCAATTCATAATAATTGAGAATTCTAGAACATAGCTCTCTTAGAACATCGTTTACTGGATGATTGAGTGAATAAAAAAGATAGCTTTTACATGCATTAGACTCCAAATAATCAGAGATTTTAACGTTGCAATTTTTTTCTCTAGTTCGCAGCTCTGATAGATATTCTAGGATTAAACTTGGAGAGCTTAAAGTAGTGTTCTCGATCACTCCTGTGAGTTCATGCAACGGTATATCAAGGGAGAGAGCTGCATGTGGCAAACAATCATAATATAAACCAACTGCAAGCCTTTTAATCAAATTTTTTCCCTCATCACTTAGACTTGAAAGCATCGATGAAAATGTTATAAACGTAGGATGGTTTATTCCTGTATAAATATTAGGAATAACACATACTCGTTGGCATGATGCTTGAATGCTAGCTGGATCGAGTTCTAACTCAGTCAACATTGATGACTGGTTGTACTGAATTATGACTGCATCAGAACTAGCAGCCCTTCTACGAATTTCCTCAGCATCATCACGATTCACTAGATGAATGGGTTTCGAGAAGCTTTCTATATCTATTCCATTATATCTCAGGATAGATACAAGTGGAGACTGCTGACAGTTGGCAATAACAAAGAATTTCATACATTTCTCCATGATGCGAAGGTCAAGTTGTTAAAGATTCTATCTAGCTTTCTATCTTAAAGATATCTCTAGATTGCCTATACTATAGATATCCTTGGATTCGAGCAAAACTTTGAGAGCATCAAAGAAAATTTGAAAATGACGTTTGTTGATCGCCACTAAATCGGTTTGAACGAGTCGCCTCCGTCGTTGATTAAAGTCCAACGTTTTAATATATCCATCAGTCCAACTCTCCTTGCGAAATCCATGAAATATGGATTTCCCTAAAGTATTCTTACCTTGCCGTGAGATATGAAATTTTTCATAATGAAATTCATTAGGTGTTCCTGCAAACAGGTACTCACAATCAAACAACATAAAGTCATTTTTGGCTAAAAATTCATATAAGCCCGGTTGATTTGAGAACTCGATCCACATCCACTTTACACTTGGCAAGATTGACTGCAAACCGTGTAGGGCGTCAAGTTCTCCACCCTGCAAATCTAGCTTGATGAAAGAGATAGGATTAGACTCAACATAGTCCTCAGCACGACAACATTCAACTGTAAGAAATTGTCCGCTAGCAGATATATTTTCATCACTTGTTACAATTTTACCAACAGAGCTATAACCATGTAGCTGGCTAGATTCATCAGAAATACTTTTCGAGATAGAAAACGAAGCATAACCGTTCTCAGAAGATAACGCCTTTCCCAACAAAATAATTCTTGAATCACTTGCTTTGAATACATCTCTATTAATTGGATTTGGTTCAAACGCATATATACCTTTGCAGGTCTCCTCTGCTGCTGCAAGCATATCTATGCATGTAGTTCCATAACCTGCTCCACCATCAATAAAAAAACTATGCTCTGGATCAACAACTGAGTAAGCTTGAAGAACTTCCTTAAAGGAACTGATTTGAAGGATCTGCATTAAATTTGAAATCATCGTTTTTCTAACTGTTAAATCGAGTTTTCCACTAGCTCAAACAAAAGTATATTTTGAATAGAAGTTTCGTTGTTCATGAAGACTAAACGCGGTTTCTTTTGAAGATACTACACTTCTGTGTAAGGATAACCAGTTGTTATCTTGGAACCATATTGAAGCCGCAGTTACTGCCTGTCGCTCATAAAACTCGTATTGCTGAATCACATCTAGAATCGCGTTTGTAAATGCTTCAGGCTCATCAGTCTCAGCAACAACTCCGCAACTTAGCTCCTCAATCCGGTTTCCCATCCACGTTCCTTGGAGAGAAACAACTGGCTTACCCAAGTAGATTGCATCGGTGAATAACCCAGAGGTTCTTCTCGAAAAAGAGCCTCTGTAGTAGGGAAGAATAACAACATCAGACTTTTTCATCATTTCGATAAAAGAATCATCTGTCAACTCACCATCTACAAAGTGAACCAAATGCTTAATTCTTTCAAGAGCGGAATCAACATCATCACGCTTGACATCAACAAATTGCCTAGCCGTGCACTGACATGAGAACGGGAGAGATCTATTAAGTAAATTAGCTATAATATCTACCATCAATAGATATCCTTTCTCCAGTCCATATTGCCCATGTCCTACCCTACCTGGAAATAGAACATTAAAAGCTGACTTTGCCTCAGGCCGTTTCATAAGTACTTCGGCTTGCATTTTAGGAAAAGTATAATCTGGAAAAGTTGTGCTCGGATGAGGAGAAACCTCAAATCTAATTCCAGTTGCCTGAGTAAGAGTCTTTTGCATCTCTATAGTTGTTACAGTTAAGCAGACCTTCAAACTTCTACCCATCATTCTTATAAACGTTAACCATCTGTTTTGAAAGTCTCTTGACTCTACATCGTAGAAAGGCAACCAAAACAAATTGATCACTGCTCTAATATTTTTGCTTCTAAGAACCAACTGGCTAATCACCTCCGCATGATAGAGACTTCCAGTATACATATACAGTATAATTTCATCACAGCTTACTTTCTGCTTAATCAACTCAATCCCTGCAATCAGCTCTCTCTTGAATGTATTTATCTTGTCTTGATCCGGCCCGTCTGGCCCTTGATTTCCTATAGTCCATGAATGATCTGTAAAAACTGGTAAAAAGACTTCTGTAGCCTCAACATTTTTTACATCCGTTTTACTCCAGCACAGCGAGAAAAAATTCATGGATGCATCATCACATGCACGCTTTAGATTAAGATCATAAAAGAAATAATGACCAGAAAGAGTATGCGTGTCGGGGTTAAGAGAGACAAAAACTGTGTTTTTCATATGCAAATCTTTTCAAATCCTATAGGTCTCAATTGACGCTAAAAATATCAATTTAGAACCCTCCTATTTAGTTCAGTTGAACAATTCTCAACAACCGTTTCCCAAAACCCTGAGTTAAGGAAGAAACTAAAATTGGAGTCAAAATTTTTGCCACGAGAAAACAGACAGAACTTTTCTGCCCAGTCTACTACAATCTCCATAGGTGATTGGTCAATGTAGTTCAGTGAGTCATTCAAAGATATGTGCGCTCCATTAAAGTCTTCTTTGCAGAAGGACAACCAAGCTGACCATACTAAGGTTGCATAATATGCTTTTGATTTTAATAAACGTGTTCCCTCCTCTAAGTTTTCCCCTCTAAAGAAGTTGTTTAGAAGATGCTCAAGTTCATTTCTCATTGGAGTGTAAGCTTCATAGAGCTCCTCTATAGAGTAAGAGTATCGATAGATAGGTTTTCGTAGCCATAGAGCGTTACTACCATTTGATAAAAGTCGCACCACCATGTCAAGATGCGCTGTAGCGAGCGATAAACAGATATCGAATCCACCAAGCTTAATCATCGCACTACGTCGATAAGCAACAGGGCTAGCCTTAGCAGCCTGCCATAGTTGCCATAACTTACAAATATGCCAATCATTTAAATCTTCAAGCTCCATCCATGGCTCAATATCTATGACTCTATGATTCTGGTAGCACTGCCAGCCACTAAATATAATATCTACCGAACTGCCTTGAGAGATATCTCGTGTTAGATTGCACTCTACATATAACTTTAAAGAATTAGGTAATAAAAAGCCCTCAGAAGAATTAAAGAAAATAATAAAATTACCCGAAGCTTGCTGTAAAGCATAGTTATAGGCTTCAGTGGTATTAGAAAAGTTGTGAACTATACAACGAGCTCGCTTCTCATCTGAAAATTTAATATCATCATTATAATAATAATCCTTCTTGTCCTCTTGAAGAAGAACAAGAACTTCAAGTCTTTCGAAATTACTCGTATACTGCTTTGTAATACTATCAAGAAAGTTTCTAGTATTTAGAGATGTATCATCAAGGTATAAGACCAAGCTCAAAACAGGTTGGATGGGAACAGGAAACAGGTCAGAGGTAGAGGACGATAATTGGTTAAGCGCTAGTTGGTCTACTTCAATCTGTTGAGAAGATATAGGATTATGAGAGTAATTTAAAGTATGGAAGAATAGATCTCGGTAATCTACTTTGGGGAAAATTGTACAATGGCCCTCAAAAGTTGCATCGATTATTTGTCGTCCATCTGCCTTGAAATAAGCATTAGCAATTCTGTAAAACTGCTCCGATCCCTCTAAATCAGGCAAATGCCATTTTACTCCTTTGCCAAAATATCCTGGATGAAAATGATTAGGATCATCACCTTGCGACGTCACTTCTTTATGAGGCTTGCCCTTAGTAGCAAAGTAATGATCTACACCAATGAGAACTACCGTTTCAAAGCCCATATAATATGCCAACTGCATGGCAAAGTATGTGACTGTATTTCCTTCCTTTAGACCATTTGCTGGATCCGTACTGAAGAAATCTCCGTCGTAAGGATAAGTTTGAATAAATAACAAATCTTCTCTGTCTGGTAAGTAATGAGCACCTTTATTACTCACAAATTTTGTACTTGGAATATTCAGTATTTCTTGAGAGCTCTGTTCTAAAACTAAACGATTAACTGAAGCATAGTAGTTTGGTATACAACCTAGCTTTTCAAAACCCAAGTATATCTTATTCATGCCGATAGAAATCTCTCTTTTCAAAAAGGAGAGATCCATTTTATTCAAGCTTGGTCCATTTCCAATAATGACGCATCTCTCTCCTCTATGTTTGTCTTTAAAAGCTTGAAGACGATATTTAGAAGCCTCTACAACTTCAGTCTCTACAAGATGCCTTTGTTTTTCTAAAGCCCCATTTAAATTATTCTGAGCTAGCTGATAGTCAGGCTTACATGCGATGGAGTCACGATAAGCCTTGATAGACTCATCTAAATTTCCTTTTACAAATAAAACATCACCCAAACCTCTATAAGCCCAAGGAAGTTTTGGATTTATCTGAATAGCTTTTCGATAGTGAACGAGAGCTGTATTCAAATCACCCAACTCTTTCAGAGCCTCTGCTAACTTGTGATGCGACTCAGCGCTATCAGGAAAGTATTCTGCTGCCTGTTTGTAACAACTTAGAGCATTGTGCCATTTCCTGTCTTTAGCAAGAGCATCCCCTTTCCGAAGTATAGTTGTCAAATTCTTCATTTTTTTCTCTTTGAAGAGCTTTTAGATAATTCATTACCAATTAAATGTCTAAAGTGTATCTAAAGGATACGACTAGTCAGACATCATTCTTTACTTTGAGATTCAGTTAAATTTTTAGTTGAATCAAGCGTAAGTATGCTTCAGCAGCTTCAGGAGAATCTGGAGCTAAAACGATTAAAGATTTATAGACAGCAGATGCACCTGCTACCCTATTTTGATGATTTAACCCCTCACCAAAATCTAGCCACTGATTAAAGTCAAACAACTTTGGACTTAATTTTGATTTTTTAAGATTACTGGTTTGAGCAGTGGAAGCTGCTACTAAAGAACTTTCCAATTTCTTATAGACTGAGACGTGAGTATTAGGATTAATATCTATCGCTTGTGAATAGATTTCTTGAGCTTGCCTGAACTGTTCTTCTTTATAAAATTTATCGCCCATATTAATCAATTCGATTGACGAATATAGAACAGGTAACTCACAAGCAGATAATCGGCTTTCTGAATTTGTACTATGACTCAGTGCATTCCCTAACTTTTCATAAACACCTGAATCTATAGGTTTCAAGTGAATTGCTTGAGAATATACATCAACTGCTTCTTTCCATCTCTCTAACTTAGACAATACGTCCCCTAAGTTAATGTAGACTTCTACAAAATTGTTATCAATTTTAATCGCCTGTTGCAAAAAATGAACTGCCTCATCCCATCTTTCCAAAACAGCTAAAGCATTACCTAAATTCCTATGAGACCAAACATAGGAAGGGTTTAGTTCAATAGCACGACGGTAGGAATGAACTGCAGCTTTATATTTCCCCTTAAGCAGACAGTTATCTCCTAGATCATGGTGATAGATAAAATGACTTGGCTCAATTTCGATCGCTTTTCGATAAAAATCCTCTGCTTCCTCAAAGCGCTGGCAGTCAGTCAGTGCACGCCCCATCGCACCATAAGCCTCAGCCAAACTATCATTCAGGCTGATTGCTTCCTGCAAAAAAGGAATCGCTCCTTCAGATTTCCCCAGATATAAAAGTACTCTACCTAAATTGCAGGGCAGCCAGGCATCACTAATCTCACGCTTCTCATATACCCGACGATATCCAGCCTCAGCCTGTTCATACTTATCCTGAAGCATGAAGATGTTAGCCACTTGATATTGATAGACAACATTATCAGGCTGCAGCTCAATCGCTTTCTGATAATGCTGAAGCGCTTCTTCATAATTCAACTGAGCCTGGCAAATTTGTCCTAGCCAAGCAAAAGCTTCTGCACTACTAGAATCAGTCAACGTTACTTGGTGGGCAAGGAGATAAGCTTCATCTAATTTTCCTTGCTCAAAAGTATTATGAACTGCAATTAGAGCATCCATTTAGTGACTCCTTAACAGGAAAATGCGGCGGATTAGCGAGACGAGAAAGAGTAAAAGAACATCCTGACCCGCTAGCTGTGAGTTAGTTCAGGAGAAAACTTGAAGTAGGTATCCTTCTAATCTTCTACAACTTAATCAAGATTGTATCCGTATTGAATCAGAATATCTTTTAGAGAGTGATTTAAAGCTTTAATCGTCACCGACTTTAATTTATCTTTATGATCACCCGGCGTGACTTTACGAATATGAGAATTTACATTCTCGCGATCTGGAAAGATATCATGTCGTTTGACAATTTCTTCGATTGTATCACGACCCATTTCTAGGCACAAGAACTTCAAAATTTCAACGATCCATCGATTTTTTTGAAAAATGATATCTTCATATCTAAAAATCTTTAGATTTTCATCCTGAATGCACTGATATCCTCTAAAAATTCCAGAAAATTGCTCTGCCTTTTCCAAAACATAATCATCAATTTCTATATCTAACAACTCTTTTCGTAACTGGGACAACTGTTCTCCCATTGCCCCTTCTGGTAAAGGATGGCTCTTCTTCATCGAAAAATAATGAGAAACTAAAATATCTCTTGGATCACGAACCAAAAGAATTTTCTTAAAGTTTTTGAAATTGAAATTATCTAAGTAAGTAGGAAAATATCGAAACCCATAATAACAATAACCCCTCTCAACAAAAAACTCGCAAATCTCCTCGCCGAACTGTCCTTCTTCTATTCCCTCTTGAAAAGCAGTTTTAGCAATGCTAATCGCTGGAATATCAAGGCAGGCACAAATATCTTCCAGCACATTGTCCAGCAAGACGCTTCCAGATTTGGGAATCGCAAACGCGAAAAAGCTCTGGATATTAGCCGGAGCAGAAACTTCCAGCTCCAGCTCTTGCTGATTGCTTGTGTAGATCACCTTTTTCATTTGCTCAATGTCATCAACGGCACACTCATCATTTAAGCGTGGAACCGGAGAAGAAGTAAAGCATTCAAGGGTTTCGATCTGCTGCTGTTCCTGCTGTGATGTCATAATCTAGCCTTCAAACCTATCAACAAACTACTTCGTACCAGAACAGTTCATCAACTCAATTCCTTCAATCAACACCCCCAGATCCCGACCAGCCTCATCGCGCTGAAACTGACTCACCTTAAATACAAACTGATTGATCCCTTTGCAAAGCTGCACAGGCAGCTCTAGCTCATTGGTCTGCACAATCTTAAAATAAGCAAGCTGCTCCCGCATCTTCAACTGCTCCTCCTGCCAAACCTCCAAAATTTGACCTTGGGAAACATTTCGACAGCGAATCACAAGCTGGAGCATCTGAGCTTGAGGCGAAACTACAGCCCATGCGCCCTGCGGCCAAAGCAACCACTGGCTAGGCAACTCCAGCCCTAGCTCTGGATAAGGCGACTCCACCTCACCAAACCCACTCAGCGTATATCCAGAAACGCCATCACCTGAAATAATTTCGTGCTTCACCACAGGTACTGCATCCCGAACCACCAGAGGCAATGCCAGCTCTTGCCCCTGAGCCGAAAACTTACTAGCCGGATTCAGCCCCAGCTTATCTAGCCATCCACTCTGAGTCAGCGCCACCATAAACGTATGGTAGCTAGCCTGGAACGAAAACCTGTTGGCAATATGCACCGGAGCCAGTCGGCTCAGAAGCTGCCGCTGCTCCAAATCACTGTAAAGCTCCACAATCATTTTGGCCAAAGCCGCTGGCGTTTTTTGAACCACAACCCGACCCGAAACCCCATCTGCAATCGCCTCCTTCACTCCTCCCACGCCATAGCCCACAGCCGGAGTTCCACAAGCCGCCGCTTCCACAAAAGTTTGACCAAATGCCTCCTCCTGCGAAGGCCCTACAAAAATATCTGCGGCACCGTAATAACAGGCCAGCAACAGCGGATCGCTCACATATCCAGCGCTATAAACCTCTACCCCTTCAACCACAGAATTTCCGTAGCCAAGGCTAACCACCAGTACATCTTCCAGCGCTGCAATCTTTAGAGCTTCAATTAAATACTTAAACCCTTTCCGCTCATCCTCAACAGACTGACAGCCCGTAAGAATAATAAACCTGTCCATCGGCAACCCCAACAGCCGACGGCATTCTGCAACATCCTGCGGATGAAACGTCTCCAAGTCAAGCCCATAGTAAATTGTCTGAAACTTACGATCAAGCTCAGCCGCAGTCTGGCGGGAGCGATAGTTTAGCAGAGCATATCTTGCCCAATTTGTAGTCCAGCCGCTGTCTCCCAAAATCAGCAGTCGCTCATTCAGCAGCAAATCATGCTTCCGCCGGAAAGTCTCCGCAATCTGATCAGGTAACAAGCGAGGATATTCATGGCTCGTAGGGCAGTTCGCATCGCAGGCTACCATATATTTCTCGCAGGCTCCCACATAGGCACAGCGCCCTGTCAGCAACCACTGGTCATGCATCACAAAAACAGTATGGAACTGGCCAGTCAGCTTTTCTAAAATGTCAACTGACTTTTCCATATTGTGCAAGTTGCCTACCACCACCAAATCTGGATTCACCTCACTTACCAGATCAAATACTTCTTCAGCAGCGCAAGCCACAGGAGTCAGCGACCAGTCCAGGGTTCCGGCCACGGGAATTACCTCATGTCCAGCCAGTGCTAGCGCCTGTCCAATTCGAGAATGAGCAATTCCAGCCCCACCTAACGTTCCCACGTCGTTTAACAGAGCAATTCGCAGCCGACTACGGCTAGGCTCAGGACTGCCACCCTCAGAAGCTAGACAGTTGAAGCGAAGCCGCAGGGCATCACGAGTCTGACGCAGCTCTGGAGCATATTTATCCACAGCACTCGTCTTCTGCTCTGGATGCATTCGGTATTGAGCCACAGCCCGACCCACCACATGCAGCTTGGCGCTTGCTGCCGCAAATCTCGTCCACAGCTCATAGTCCATACTATAAAACAGCGACTCATCAACGAAGCCGCCTGCTCGCTCCCAAATAGAGCGAGTAAACATGACCTCAGGCTGATAAAAGAATTTGCCTTTCAGCCAGCAGCGTTCCAGATCAATCAGATCTGCGAGTGGCAGCAAACCATCGACACAAGATGTGAGATGTTGCTCAATCTCAACACCATCTCGGAATAATTGACATACTCCAGCTACAACGTCCGCCTTGCTTTGATAGAAAGCCAGCGCCATTCCGTACAGCGCTCCTGGAGCCAGTCGGTCGTCGCTATTCAACCAGGTCAAAATCTCGCCTGATGTTTGCCGAAATCCCTTATTAAGGGCGTTGCTCTGGCCACCATCCGGTTCACTCACAGCATACGAAAAATGCTCACGATATTGCTCAACAACCTGCATTGTCCTATCAGTAGAGCCACCGTCTATCAAAACATGCTCTACATTCGGATAGTTCTGGTGAATAATCGAGAGAATAGTCTCCTCAATAAATTCACCTTGATTGAAAGAAGGCGTAACAATCGAAATCTTCGGCCAAGGACTGCCGTCTGGGAGCGTTGGTGGAGCAGGATTACAGTCTATGCCATAAGGCCAAGGTCTGCCAGTCTGCTGACTCTGCTTCAGCTTGGCGTTCTGAATCACCGTCGCCTGGTTTAGCTTAGCGCGAGTATCAAGCTGATTCGGGTCAAGCTTAAGCGCAGTCTGGTAAACGCTAATCGCTGCTTCTAAATTTTGTGTGGCCGCATAAGCATCTCCTAGCTTCTGATAAACCGACAACTGAGAAGACGGCAGTTGCTTCACAGCCTCGTTTCTCAAAGCATGAGGTCTGCGAGCAGCAGATTCAGATGGTGAGCGCGTTATGGCGCTGCCAACATACAGCGAACCTCCTTGTTTCAACTCCGCCAAAAGAGCAACAAGCTGCTGCCAAATTGACTCTAATGGAACAGCAAGCTGATTGACCGTTGCTGAAGCGGCATTAAGAGCTGGAACCTCAGAGCACAGAATGCTGAAGTAACTCCGCAGCGTCTCTGCCAGTAAAGAACTAGAAGGAACACAAACATCAACGCGATCTGCAATAGCCGCATTGCGCTCAAAATCCTGCTGATGTGACCAAAACCAGGCAAGGCGAAGTCTAGAGAACTTTTCTTGAACCAGCTTTTCAACTGCGGAGACAGTTTGTGGCGAATCCACAATCAACAAGACGGCATCAAAGTCATCGAGTCTAATCTGCTCTAAGTCAGTACAAAGCGTTAGATGATAAGTGCCAACTACAGCAGACTGGCGAACCTTGTTTTCTGCTGATTGAATCACCAAAACTCGTTTGCGCGAAAGCAGAAATGCTTCAAGAATGTTGCCAATTGCCTGTCGGCGCTCTAGCGAGGGCAAAATACTGTGATAGCGCTCAGTGACTTGCAGCAGCTCTCGCATTGAAGAAACCTGATCTGCCGTTTTTTGAGCCGAGTGATTTCTAAAGAAAGCCAACGGCCAGCTCACCAACTCCAGCCGCGCATCCACCTGAGCAAATCGCATCCAGAGGTCATAGTCCATTGCATAAGTCAAAGACTCATCTAAGCCCGCACCAACCTGTTCCCAAAGCCTCCGGGTAAAGCTAACTTCAGGCTGATAGAAAAAGTGTCCCGTTGCCCACAGGCGAGATAGATTCGTCAGATGCTCTACTGTAAAATTCTGCGGCTCAGTCCTGGGTTTTCGGACAGTCAGAATCTTGCCCTCTCGATGCGCCACGCAAATTCCTGCTGCCAAATCCCAATGGCGTTGCAGATAGCTTAATGCCAATACATACAATGCTCCCGGCCCAAGCAAGTCATCGCTGTTAACCCAACTCATCAACTCGCCAGTTCCTAACCGAAACCCTTTGTTAATAGCATTGGATTGACCCTGATCAGGTTCAACTACGATTCGAGTGATCTTGGCTTTGTATCGCTCCAGCACCCTCAGCGTCTGATCGGTTGATCCACCATCTATGATGATGTACTCCAGATTGCTATAGTTCTGGTTCAGAATTGAAAGGATGGTTTCCTCTATATAAGCTCCTTGATTGAGTGAAGGAGTAACGATTGTAATTTTGGGCCAAGCAGTATTCTGGGGTTTTAATGTCTCAAAAACTGACTGAAGATGACTGCAACTATAGAAAGGCCAAACCTTATCCTGCTGCTGAGGCCAGTGAATCAAATTACCGCCAGAGTCACCAATTTGATCAATCTGATGGAAACAAAGATTAGCCTCCTTAATGTTTCCTTCAGTAATTCGTTCTATCCCTTCATTAAAATGCGAAGCTCCAACTCTACTTCCGATCCAATCTTCCTGCGGCTGTAACTCCAATGCCCGATGATAAGACCCAATCGCCGTATCCCACTGCCCCAGCTTCGCCAACGCCTCACCCAAGTTGTAATGCGACCAATGAAACTCCGGGTTCAGCTCAATTGCCTTTTGATAAGCTGTCGCTGCCGCCTCCCACTGCGCCAGCTGCATCAACGCATCGCCCAAATTATTATGCGACCAAGAAAACTCCGGCTCTAGCTCAATCGCCTGCCTGTAAGCCGCTGCCGCCGCCTGCCACCGCTGCAATTTCGTCCATACATCCCCCAGCCCATGACAGAAGCTTCCCGCAGGCTCCAGCTCTACCGCCCTGCGATAATGCTCTGCCGCCGCCTCATAGCGCTCCAGACGGCCCAGCAGCAGCCCCATCTGCCCATGAGCCGCCGCCAGTTGGTCATCCTGCCCTAGCGCCCACTCATAGCAGCTCAGCGCCTGCTCTAGCTTCTCGCGCTGTACAAATAGCTGACCGAACTTGCAAAGTTCAGCAGGCTTAGCCAGATTTGGCTGAAGCGACAGCGCCAAAAAATAGCGCTCCACTGCCTGCTCCTGCTCCCCCATTGCCTCCAGGCTCAGCGCCAGCCGCCAGTGCGCCATCGCAAAATTTGGGTCAAGCTGAATCGCCTGCTGATAATGCCGCATCGCCTCTGGCCACTGCCGCAGTTGCAAAGCGCTATTCCCCGCCTGGTAAGCCTGATAAGCCGCCTCAGAAGTCCGAACTGGGAGCGGAGTCGCAGCCGCGTTCTGCTTCGGCGCTTCTATGACACTCACCCGGTTCACTGCATCATTCGCCGCCTGATTCGCCGCCTGATTCGCCGCTGCAACCTGCCCCAAAAGCTGCTTGAGCCGCCCCTGAATTTCCGGCAGCTCCGGCTTCAAACTCAGCGCCTTTTGGTAAAACTCCAGCGCCTTCAGCCACTGCTGCTGCTGCATATAGAGCGTCCCCAAGTTGGCATGCAGTTCCGCCCAGTCTGGCGCAAGCTGGAGCGCCTGCTGGTATGCCGCTTCAGCTTCAACCCACTGCTTCAGCTTTTGCAAGCCATCGCCCAACAGCTTGTAGCTCTGCGCTGTCGGCTGCGCCTGAATCGCCAAATGGCAATAGTCAACCGCCATTTTTGACTGCCCATGCCGTAGCAGATCAGCCGCCAACTCACAAAAAGCCGCCGCCGAGGAGGCATCAGCAGTAACAGAAATCTGACCAGACAGAGCCGGGAACGAAGATGCAAGCATAGTGATGATTTCTGGGGGAACAACCAGCGAAACTAGCCTGATTTAACCGATACTTAACCTAGCCGAGAACGCGAAAAACGAAGACGCAGAAACCTATAAAGAGCTTACAGGAGCTAGATATACTAATCCGGGTCTTTCTGATTTTTTTTGAGCCACTTTGTTACCTTATCAGTCATTCAACCATAAAACTGTTAGACAATCACAAAAGTGTTAGGCTCTCTACGGCCATTTCATTAATCTTTACGGTATCTTCAGCTAAACCAGCCTCCCTCAATGACTGGTTGAACTGCTTGTTTAAGTTGCTTAAGTCTGCCTGCACTGCATCTGCCGCCTGAGGCTGCTTTCGCTTTTGCTCCCGCTGAATCAACAGCTCCCCAAAGGCCAAATAGTAGTCCTGGTTATCCGGCGACAGCTCCATCGCCTGCTGGTAAGCCGCAATCGCCTCCTGCCACTGCTCCAGCCCCGCCAGCGCTTTGCCCAGCCCCGCATATTGCTTGCCGCTGGGGTAACGTTCAATGGCCTGCCGATAGCAGTTCACCGCCTCCTGCCACTGCTGCTGCTGCACCAAACTCGCCGCCATCTGGCCATAAGACTGCGCTACCATCGCCCTCTGACACTGCTCCAACTGCCCCACCGCATGTTGAAACATCGCCTGACTTTGCGCCCCATCCAAATTCAGCCGCGTCACCTTTTGGTAGGCCACAATCGCCTCTTCCCAGGCTTCCTGCGCCACCATCGCCCGCCCCACGCCCGCCCAAAACTGCGGATTTTCGGGGTTGAGCGCCGCCGCCTGCTGATGTTGACTCAGCGCCTGCTGCCACTGTCCCTGCTTGCCCAAAATCACGCCCAGATTATGATAAGCCTCAGCAAATTTGGGGTCGAGCCGAATTGCCTGCTGATACGACTGGCCAGCCTGCTCTAGCTTATTTTGCTCCGCCAGCGCCGTGCCCAAGCGCCAGTGCTCGCGCGCTGTGCCCCAGGTTGGCTCTAGCTGAAACGCCCGATACCAGCAGTCGGTGGCCTGATTACGGTCGCCCATCTGCTTCCAGAGTTCGCCCATTTCCCAATAGACTCTGGCAAAGCGCGGGTTGATGGCAATCGCTCGGCGATAGGAGTTCATTGCTTCAGCAAACTGCTTTTGCTCGGCGTAGACGCTGCCGAGCTGGGCATGTAGCTCGGCGGTTTTAGGCTGGAGCTGAAGCGCCTGCGAGAAATAGCTTTTGGCCGCGTCCAGATCCCCCTGTGCCTGCAAGGCCATCGCCAGCGTGCTGTAGGCTTCAGACGTTTTGGGACTCATAATCTGCACCGCCTGCTCACAAGCTGAAGCCGCCGCTTGCCAGTTTTTGCGGTTCAAATGCGCCTGACCCTGCTGAAGCTGAAAGGCCGCTTCTTCAAACCAAGGCAGGGGCTCTGGCTCTGGCTCCGCCTCTGTCTCCTCTAGACTTGGCTCAGTTTCAGGAGCTGCTTCACTCAAGCCCGATAGCTCAATCGCCTTGCGGTAGCAAGCAGCGGCTTCCACCAAATCTCCCTGCTGGCTCAGCGCCTGCGCCAGATGCTGATAGAGATCTGCCGATTCACCCAGCGCCAGTGCCTGACGATAGGCCGTCACCGCACCTGCCCCGTCGCCTGCGCCAAAGAGCTGCTTACCCCGCTGCAAATACTGCTCAAAACTGGCCTGTGGCTCCAGCTTCGGCTCTGAAGCCGTCAGACTGGGCAGCAGCAGCACTCGCTCTCGTTCGACTTGATTTGCTTCAGCCTCAGATAGGTAAAGCGTAGTGCTGGCATCAGCTGGGTTGGAATAATTTCTGTTGTCCATCTTGGGTAAATAGGGTTCGTTTACGAAAGAGTTAAATCGAGAAAAGTGATAGCGCAGAGACTTGAGCATGGTAGGGAATCCATCAGCGAGCGACATTGGAGGCAACGTTAGCGGGTACGCTCTTTCGCACAATCAACTGGTAGGCTCGATGCAGAACCTCGACCTCAGACTGGACGGTTGCCATAAATGCATCGATCCCGATTTTGGTCTCCTGACCGGGGTAGTTCGCATCTGACCATTCATAGTCATCAAATATCAGCAAACCACCCGGTTTCAGCAGCCGCCAAGACAGATGAGCATCCTGCTGAGCGTGATCAGCTAGGTGGTTACCGTCGATATAGATCAAGTCGTAAGCCTGCGACTCTAGGCTCGCCAGAGTTTGATGTGACTCGGCAGCAATCTTGATAATTTTTTCGGGCGAGCCGGTTTTGGCAATGTTGAGGCCAAAGCTTTCTTGAAAATAAAGATCAATACAGGTGAGCTTGGCTTCTGGATGCGTCAGGATATAGTCGAGCAACCAACAACTGGACATCCCTTCAAAGCTGCCAATTTCCAGCGCATTCACCGGCAGATTTACAAACCGCTGGAGATGCTCGGTCCAGACCGGGATGTTATGCGTAAACCAATCATGCGCAAAACTATATTCACGGGTTGCAGCGCGCTGCCAGCCCCGCAAAATACCACCCTGCCGATGTAGAAGCCTTGCCTCCGCCGCTTCCCCTTGATTCGACAACAGGTTGCCAAGTTCCGTATAGAGCCAGCTCTGCTCCGGATGTTGAGCCAGTTCAGCCCGTAGCTCAGCCAAGCGGGCCTGTAACTGCTCACGTGCTGCCCAGATTTGCTCCAACTCGGTATACCAATCACTGCGGTTGGGCTGAAGATGCAGCGCCATCCGATAGCAGAAATAGGCTCCATCGAGCTGATTGATCTGCTTCAACTCTTGCGCCGTCTCGGCATAAAACTCAGGACTAGCTGTTGCAGAATCCTGATACTCAGCAATTGCTGCCTCAACCCCCGTTTCCAAATATCGCCGCAGCACATGACCCAGCCGATAGTAAATGCCAGGTAAATCAGCCTGAAGCTGCACTACGTTCAAAAAAGCCGCCGATGCCTGACCCCACTGCCCCTGCTGATTAAATACCTCAGCCAAATGGCAATAAGACCAAGGCGACTCACTCAAATGCTGGGTGGCATATTGCAGCATCTCCTGAGCCTCCTGCAACCGCCCCTGCTTCAACAGCACATAGCCCAGATTGTGATGCGACCAGGCAAACTCCGGGTTTAACTCCAGCGCCTGCTGATAGGCTAATGCCGCATTCTCCCAGCGATTTAGCTTCAATAACAGCGTCCCTAGCGTATAGCAAGCCGCAAACGAGTTGGGGCTAAGTTCGACTGCCTGCTGGCAGTAAATCAGCGCTTGCTGAAGATCATTCTCTTGCTCTGCCACTTTGCATAACCCATAGTAGGACTCGGCGTGATCTGGATTGATTTCTAAGGCGTTCTGATAAGCTGTCTTGGCCTCTTGCCAGCGCTCTTGAGCAGTCAGCGTGACGGCCAGATTGTAGTGAGTTTGAAAACTGGGCTGAAGCTGAAGACTGCGCTCGTAGCATTCAATCGCCCGCTCCGCCTGTTTGGCGCTGAGGAACAGATTGCCTAGCTTCAGCTGATTTTGCGGAGTCGCCCAGTCGGGGCGCAGCATCAAAGCCTGGTAGCGACATTCTAGTGCCTGCTCTGACTGACCTAGATGGGCATGGAGATTGCCAAGACTGCGGTAGGCAGTAGCTGAAGTAGGATCATGCTGAATCGCCTGCTCGTAGTAGAGCGTCGCCTGCTCCCAGCGGCGCTGCTTGATACAAAGCCGTCCCAGATTCACATAGAGGGCGGCCAGATTGGGAGTCTCTTCCAGCGCTGCCGTATGCCAGAAAATCGTTTCCTGAAATCGGCCTAGCCCCTGCAAAATATCGCCCAAGCGCTGGCAGGCCGCAGCCGGAGATTGGCCAGTTTGTAGCGCTTCTGCACAGTCAGAGATAGCGCTGTTGAGGGGAGAGAGCAGATCGTTGATTGCTGGCGTAACAGTCGCTGGCGTAACAAGAAAGTCGGGAGTCATGACGAGTACAACGAAGGAACATATGGGACACTGTCAGCAAATGAAATCTAGGCAAATGAAATCTAGGCAAATCAAACCTGGACGAATCAAACCTCAGCATAAGAGGCTGGCCTCAACTTCTCTAGCGTGGCTCTGAGCGTATCGAGATTCACCCAGATATCTTCAATGAGCGGATTTTGGTACATCAACTCGCGCAGCATACTGCAAGGCAAACTCTCCCCCATCAAAAAATAGTGTTTCAGACTCAGCAAGCGACTGATCACCCAGTAATAATGCCGAACGTAGTTGGGCGAAACTAGCTCAATCACCACTGTATTGGGGCAGCAAAAAATCAGGTTCGTCAAGCCGCTGCCGTGGGGCGTAATAATGATTTGGGCATGGGCGAACAGAGCGACCTGCGCCTGAAAGCTGAGCGATTCTAGCTCGACGGCCACAAATCCCTGAGGCTGAAGCTGCTGCAACACCTCAGCTTCGTTTAAAACGCGGCGATGATTAGCATCAGAGCGCGTGATATAGATCCGCTCAGGGAACTGTTGAGAGCCGTTGCGGAAAATACTAGGCTGCGAGCAGGCGGCAAGATCAGTAATCGGATCGACCGATGAATTCGACAGGTTCTCCAAGACTGGCGTTAGAAATTCAGCCCTGAGAAACGCTAGCGCCCAAGGTTCTAACCAGCCAAAATGTCCAGCAAAAGATGGCGCGATTAGCTCTGTTGCCTGAATGTAAGGATGCTGGTCGCTGGCGATCACCCGATCGAGCGGAATGCCCAGCATCTTCAGCGTTTCCACCTGAAACGGATGCTGGATGCTGTTGACCAAAAACCAATCAATCTGCTTCAGGTCGAGATGCTGCCGCAGCAGTTCGACTCTGGGCAAAACATCCACCATCCAGTGAAAATAAGTATTGCCAGACAGATTGGACAGCACCGCAACTCGTCCGGCAATTTTTTCCAGCGCGGGCGGCGTGGCCTGAGTAAGGAAGGGGGCTAGCTCATGCCCAAAGGCATCACATCCTGGCAGCTGAGCGGGGTAGGCTCGCGAGAGATCTGATAAAACTTCGTTTTCCCCTAGCACCGCCACGGCATTACAGACCATCCAGGCATTCTGCTGCGGGACGATCCAAGCCTGTCCGTCTGGAATGCTGGCAACAAACAGCGGATAGGGCGCGACCGGAATTGCCGTCTGGCTGGGGCAAAAATATAGCCCCTGTCCCAAATGCAGCGGGTTGAACCAGTGCCAAATTTGCTGAAGGCAACGCTCGCAGTTCAGCCCAGCGCAGGCAGACTTGGGAGCGGTGAGCTGGATGCTAGATTGGGCAGATTCGGCAGGCGGTTGAACAGCAAGCGGTTGAGCAGCAGATTCGCCCTGCAACTCAACCGCTTGCTGTTCAACCTGCAATTCAACTTGCAATCCAACTTGCAATTCAGCGTAATGCTCCGACATCTGGCGCATTGCCAGCCAGTCTGCGGTGGATCGCATCCTCCGCATCGCTACGGCGGGCAGCACCTGAGCTGGAGCTGGAATTGCTTGCGGTTGCAGCGTCAGAGCAGTCTGATAGCAGTGAATTGCCGATTCAAACTGCTGCTGCTGTTCTAAAATAGCCCCCAGCCGAATATAGGCTAGAGGCTGTTTGGGCTGACGGGTCAAGGCCAGTCGATAGACCAGTACGGCGGCATTCAAGCGGCCTTGTCGAACCAGACAGTCAGCTAGCAGCAGCAGCAGGTCGAGGCGCTCTGGCTGAAGCCGCAGCGCCTTTTGGTAGTAGGCTTCAGCACGCCGATACTGTTCGCCACCTCCATAGGCAGTCAAGACATTTGCCCAGTGCAAATAAGTCTCGGCCAGCTGTCGGGCAAGGTCTAAACTGCTAGCCTGCCGCAACAGCAACAGCAAAAACCGCCCGCAATTCGCCTTGGCCTGAGCCAGATAGTCCCCTGAGAGCGCTCCAGGAGCAGAAATGACAAAGCGGCTGTAGCCCTCTAGCATTGCAGCATGAGCTAAAACCACCTGCCGCAGGCTTGCCAACATTGGCTCAACTTCCCCCAGCGCCATCCAGGATATCGCCGCATCGCTATGGGCAGTTGGATGGGTCGCTTCGAGTTGCAAGACCTGCTGAAAGGATCTCAAAGCCTCCCGATGCTGATTTTGATGCTGCAAGGCCAGTCCTAAATTGTGATGCGCCAGACTCAAGTCAGGCTGAAGCTGGATGGCTTGGCGATAGGCCGCAATCGCTGCGCCGGGATCTTGTCGAAACAGGACTCTGCCCAAATTACTGTGCAAACTGGCCTGGTTGGGTTGGAGCTGGATGGCTTGCTTATAAGCTTGGATGGCTGCTTGCCAGCGCCCCTGCTGTGCCAAGACATAGCCCAAATTGCTGTAGGCCTTGGCCTGAGCCACATCGCCAACATCGCCAGTATCGCCAGCTGAATTCTGAGATTGGCAAAGCGCCACAGCCTGGGAATACTGATCTGCCGCCGCCGCAAACTGCCCCTGCTGCTGCAAAACACATCCCAGATTGTAGTAAAGACGATAGAGGTACAGAGAAGGTGACGCAGGGATACTCACGAAATTTCCACCGTAAAACGCCGTCCAAAACGAGGAAGGGATTTTGTCTTATGCCGATTGTGACAGCCGAAAACCGCTCAGAGGAATGGTTGCTCAGAACTCTAGCCTAATCTCACAATGAATCCGCAGCTAACCTAGCGAGTTCAGTTGCTTAATGAATGCACCCTGATATAGATTCAGATATCGCTGAATAGAAAGTAGAAAGCCGAAATTAGCTCTCAGCGAGCTGTGTCTAGACGATCTGGAATGCGTCCGCGCTGACGCTCAGATCCTTACCCAAGTTCAGCAGCGCTACGGGCGTGCTGCCAGCTCTGCCTGAATTGTAATAAACTAGGCCAGTTGAGCTTTCGTAGATGATCTTGGCATCGGAGCCAGATCCAAGCGTGGTTACCGTGGCAAAGTCCGCAGCTGTCAACGTGCCGCTCAGGCCCGAACCGGGCAGCAAGCCGCGTCGCAGTTCGACGATATCTTCGCTAGGATCAAAGTCAACGATCTGGTCAATCTCATTGTTAGCCCCTCTGCCGAAGCGGAAGACATCTGGCCCTGCCCCGCCGACTAGGGTATCGCGACCCGCTCCTGCAATGATAGTGTCACTGCCAGCGCCACCCCGGACGACATCGTCACCAGCACCACCAGCCAACGTATCGTCACCAGCACCGCCCAGCAGCCGATCGTCACCAGCGCCGCCAAACAGCTCATCATCGCCGCCGCTGCCAAAGATTCGATCGTTACCGTCGCCGCCAAACACAATGTCATCGCCAAGACCAGCAAACACGATGTCGTCACCCAAGCGGGTGAAGATTTCATCATCGCCTGCGGCTGTGATCACCGTATCATTGCCGCTGCCAGTGACAGCGAAGTAAGAGGTTGTGTCCAGCGGATCTTCTGCCACAAGGGTGGCATCTGTGGTCAAGCTAGAAGCATCGACGGTTACAGTACCGTCCGGAAGCTGATCAACGAAGACCAGCTCTTCGTTGAAAATTTGCAGCCCAAAGACCGGCTCTGTAGTACCGGGGGGCGAAATAACTTCTGACATATGGAATCTCCAAAAACCAGGGACATACAGTGAGTCAGCGTCTCGAAATCGAAGCTCATCACTCTTCAATAGAAGTAGGCTGGGCAGCTTGCAAAGCTATGCAAGGCTTTGACCCGCCACTGTCGCTTTCACGCCAGCTCCTATGCAAGAGGGCTAAATAATCTCGATTTCAGTATCGGATAATACCAAGTGAACTTTGAGCAGATGACGCATCAGGAACTGTATGGAACGCAAGCCGTTCACAACTGGATGCAGTTTAGCTCAAGGAACTGGCTTAGCACAACCCCAAGGCAGAGCTTTTGATAAAGCTAGCATGAAGATGAGTTATGCAAGGTCGGAGCTGGCTATAACGGCAGAACGGCAGCGCAGAGTCCTGTGAGCGCGCTCTGCAACTAATTCTGCAACTAATATAGAAACTAATACAGAAAGCAAGCTGCATAACCTGTAAATTCAGCTGTTCTGATTAGCTATTCTGATGAGTTCTGATGAGTTGCGCTTAGCTCAACAGATATCCATGCAGAGAGACAGCTCTAAAACCCGCCTGTTCGGCCTGCTGCATACAGGATCGATCACCCTGATACAGAATCCCTGTTGTTAGCATTAATTTCCACAGTCAGGTTCACCGCCTACCTAGCTGAGTTCTCAGCTCATGTGACGGTCATTGCTAAATCTATAACACAGCGAAAAACAGACGCTTTTGGCAGCCGCTTGGAAAATCAATCGGTGATGTTCAACGTTGACGTTTCACTTTGACATCGCAGCCGTACCAAAAGCGTCATCATGGTGTTCCGCAACAGGATGCGCCCCGGGTTAAGCCTCTCTCGCTGCTTGGCCATCCGAGGATACCGCAGCGAGAGAGGCTTCAGGACAGTCTGAGTTAGCTGATCTTGAATGAATCGGCGCTGATGCTCAGGTTTTTATCGACAGCAAGTAGGGCAACGGGCGCACTGCCAGATCTACCGGGGTTGTAGTAAACCAGACCGGTCGAACTTTCGTAGATAATCTTGGCATCGCTAGAGCCAAGGGTTGTCACCGTGGCAAAGTCGGCAGCTGTCAACGTGCCGCTCAGACCCGAACCGGGCAGCAGTGCCCGCTTGATCTCGATGATATCTTCGCCGGGGGTAAAGTCAGCGATTGTATCAAGACCTTGAGCGGAATCCTTGCCAAACCGGAAGACATCCGCACCACCGCTGCCGACTAGGGTATCGCTACCGCTGCCAGCGACCAGAATGTCATCGCCGCCGCCGCCGCGCATCACATCATTGCCGCCACCGCCAACAATCGTATCGCTGCCAGCACCGCCAAACAGATTGTCGTCGCCAGCGCCGCCGCTGATGTAGTCGTCGCCGGAACCGCCGCGAATCACGTCGCTACCAGCACCGCCAAACAGCTCATCATCGCCGCTGCTCCCAAAGATCCGATCGTCGCCAGCGCCGCCAAACACAATGTCATCGCCGAGACCAGCAAAGACAATATCATCACCAAGGTTGGCGAAGATCTCATCGTCGCCCGCGGCTGTGATCACCGTATCGTCACCGCTGCCGGTCACAGCAAAGTAGGAAGTTGTGTCAAACGGATCTTCTGCAACAATCGACACGTCTGTTGTCAGACTGAACGCATCAACGGTTACGGTACCATCCGAAAGCTGATCCACAAAGACTGGCTCTTCGTTGAAAATTTGCAGCCCAAAAACCGGTTCTGTAGTACCGGGAGGCACAATTACTTCTGACATGATAAAAATCTCCAAAAAACAGGGATAAACGGCAATAGCGTTACACAACCGAGGCTAATCCACCCTGTAGCGAAACACAAAAATCACGAATAAACGAAATGCTGCCTGAAGACTTCTAGAACGAGTTCTAAAATGCGCCGTTGATTAGAACCTCTAGAGTCGGCATCGCATTTTCGGCTCTGCACCTTGAGTCAAATTCCACCTCAGAAGAGACTCAAATAAACCTAAATCGTGATCTCAGACTGCACCAAATGCACTTGAATTGGAACTCGAAACTGGAACTCAAATCAGTGGACGTTTCAGGAACGGTCTGGAACTTAACTTGTTCGCTGTGGGTAGTTTAGCTTAGTCCGCAGGCAAACAACCACCCTAAAACAGCTGGTTCAATAAAGCTGCTGTGAAGAATTAGGACTGCAAACTCTCGAGATCGATAATGTCAGGTCAACAGGTTCTGTCTGAATTGAACACCTCTGTATTTCTACGGTTATATGTCTTAAGAATCATAGGATTAGGAGTGTTAGATTGTCAACATCAAATTTCTGCCTGCATGAATCTACAGATCCTAACCAGATCTCTAGATCTCTACCAGGGCTTTGGGATAGAAAAAGTCGCAGCTAGCATGAGCTCTGACAGAATTCCCGTACAAATGTTTCTTTTTTGTCGCTCTCTTACTCAAGTGAGAGCCAAACTCTCGCTTTGGGTAGGTGCGGGGTCTGACTCCTGACCCGTAGATTAGGCTCATGCGAAAAACGCTGATGTTAAAACGTTGATGTTGATTCAAGCGTCAGCGGCTCAGCTAACGTCACGCTGAATTCAATTGGCTTTAAAATTGACAAAAGGAGCAAGGTTATGAATATTTTGGCTTGGATCGTATTGGGTTTGATTGCAGGCGCGATTGCTAAGGCCATCTATCCCGGCGCTCAGGGCGGCGGCATTCTCGGCACGATGATTCTGGGAATTATTGGGGCATTTGTGGGGGGTAGCCTCTACAATCTGCTCTCGACAGGTACCTTGGCAATCACTTCGGCTGGAGCGGGTCTGAGTATTGGCGGGATTGTGGTGGCCATTCTGGGTGCAATCGTGGCTCTGTTCATCTACTATGCGCTAACTCGCCGTAGCGCCCTCTAGAGATCTCTCAGATTGCTCTAATCTTGTTGCTAGCCCAGAGGAATCGCAAAGCCCGCAGAACGCAATCTGTGGGCTTTTGGCTGGTTAGCTTGGGCTAGCTGATGCTGAGAACTTCTACGTCAAAAATCAGGTTAGAGTTAGGCGGAATTGAGCCAGCAGGGCGTGAGCCATAGGCAAGAGCCGCCGGAATAATCAGCTGTCGTCGTCCACCCACCCGCATACTGCTAATGCCCTCATCCCAGCCTGCAATAACCTGTCCTGTCCCAATCTGAAATGAAAACGGCTGGTTGCGATCCCGCGAGCTATCAAATTTGAAACCGTTAAATAGTATTCCGGTGTACTGAACCGTCACGGTTTGGCCAACGGTGGGGGTTACTCCAGTTCCAGTCGCAATATCAATATATTCTAGGCCGGAGGCCGTCTGCGTTCGGGAGCTAATCTGATAGGCATAGTCGAGTTGATAGCCTGTGTCCTGGTTGGGGGCTTGCGCTACACGCAGGTAGTAGGTGGAGCCAGCAATGGCAGTGAGCTGCTGATTGAGGCTTTTGGTGCCGAGAGCGTTAGTCGCTGGGTTAGTAGTTGGTTTGGTCGCTGTCTCAGCCGTGAACAGCAGATTTTGGCGAGCGTCGTAGAGTTCAAGGCTGGCATTGCTGCTTAGGCCGCTCAGATTCAGCGTCAGCTGTCCCGTGACCAGAGGCGTAAACTGCAAAAAATCAGTGGGGTCGCTGTTGCCGACAAAATCTCGCAGACTGCCCGTCGAGCTACGCAGCTGAGTTGCCGTCTCAAATGAATTGCCATACTGATCGCCAACCTCTTCGCCAATCTCTGAGGCGGAAACGTTGAGCCGATAGCGCGTGGCTACTTTGGAGCGAGCGTCAACCCGAATGTAAAAGCGGCCTGCTGGCAGCAGAAAATCTGTGAAAGCCTGGGGCTGGTCGCGGCGCTGGTTCACCGTTTGGATCACCTGGCCTGTGGCATTGAGCAAAGACAGCTTGGCTTTGGCACGGCGGGCTAGCCCGGTCAGTCCCAGGTTAAAGCTGGCATTTTGCCTCAGGTTAAATTTCCAAATGTCAACGTGGTCGCTGACGCTAAGGCTGTCGCGGACGGTGCGCGTCGTCTGTCCAAATTTTAGCGATCTGGCTGTGCTTAAACTGCTTCCCGGATCTTTTGGCATTCTACTAAATCCTAACTCTCTGCTGCCATCATCAGCTGCCGCAAGCCTACTCTACAGCAGTTTGGCGCTGTTGCTGCCGACAGCTGGTTTAGCATGTCCAGTCAGAAAATAGTTTTGCAGATTTTGAGCAGCAATACGGTTCAGGCGGTGAAATCGTATTGCTGCCTACATATTAATCGCTATAGATCGATTTAACTGGTGATACAGTTGCGCCAAGCAGTTTGCGTCAGCTTGGGTAAGAGAATTCGACTAAGTTTTGCGATGAACAGGCGATGAGTCAGAGAGTAGAGAGCACCCCATGCTAGATGTCCAGTCAGCGCGCGATTTATCTGATGCGAATTTATCAGGCATAGATTTATCAGGTACAGATTTATCAGGCACAGATGGCAAGGTGCCGCAGCCCAAACTGGAGATTTGCGAGCTGAGCAAAGTTTTTCAAGTTGGCGGGCAGCGAGAGCCGCTAGTCGTCCTCGATCAAATTAGTTTCTCAATCTGGCCGCGCGAGTTTGTTTGCCTAGTGGGCGCGTCGGGCTGCGGCAAGTCTACACTGCTAAGCATTGCGGCAGGTTTGACGGCTCCGAGCGCTGGACAGGTGCGGGTCGATGGAGTCGATGTTACCGGGCGACCCGGCTCTGATCGGGGCATGGTGTTTCAGGGCTACACGCTCTATCCCTGGCTGACGGTGCTCCAAAACGTAGCGTTTGGCCTTCAGCTTCGCAGGCTACCTAAGGCTGAACAGCGCGCGCGCGCCTCGTATTTTTTAGATGTAGTCGGCTTAACCCAGTTTGCCAACGCCTATCCCAAGCAGCTTTCGGGCGGCATGAAGCAGCGGGTGGCGATTGCGCGGGCGCTGGCCAACGAGCCAGAGGTGCTGCTGATGGATGAGCCGTTTGGCGCATTAGATGCCCAGACCAAAGACCAGATGCAGCAGTTTTTGCTAGGACTCTGGGAGAAAACCCATGTATCCATCTTGATGATTACGCATGATGTAGAAGAGGCGATCTTTTTGGCGCAGCGGGTGCATGTGATGGGGTCGCGTCCAGGGCGAATCAAGCAAACCATCCAGACAAATCTGCCTGAGCATCACGATCTCGAAATCAAGCTGTCGCCAGAATTCGTGAATATCAAACGTGAGATTTTTCACGCTCTGCGCGAACCGCAGCATGAGTTTTGATTTCGTTTAATGCAAATTTAAGCTGATTCAAACCGTCACGGCAGTCATCACCAAATCCAGCAGCAGCTCTTGCTGACGCAGCTGCTGCACGACGGTTTCGATTGCAACTGTGGAGCCAGTGAGGAGCAGCGTCTGGGCTTCGGCAGTCTGGGAAATTGTTTCGGCCAGCACCGCGCTGAGGTCGGCCTGCTCTGGGTGCAGTAGCTTCACGACGGCAATGGCGCGCAGCTGCGGATCGTCGTGGCGGTAGGCGGCGACTTGCAGAATTGCCGAGAGTCGCTCCAGGACGCGACGCAGCATATCTTTTTTACGCTCGGTGGCGCGAAAGCTCAGAATCAGACGGCCATCTTCAGCTCGCGTTGCGGCAATGCCGCTGCCCAAAATCGCCTCTAGCGACACCCCTCGATTCGCAAAGACCGAAGCCACCGCGCTCAGCACCCCAGACTGATCTAGACATCTGACGACAAACACCCAGCGCTGCTCAGCCATGCTGCAAATCCTCCTCTAGTCGTCGCGACATGGAGGCCGCCATCTGCTGGAGCAGGCAAGCCTCTTCTTCCCAAAGCTGCAAAGGCACCACCTGCGTCCAGCCAAACGGCGTGACCACAATCGGCACACCCAGCGGCGTGTGAATATCGTAAAATTCGCCCTTGAGCTGCACCTGTCCCGAAATCACGATTTCCCGGCCATCCAGCAGCGACCGCACCAGATCGACCGTGACGTTAGCGGTGGCAGCGACCGTTTTGGCTCCAGAGAGATGCGTCACGTAGGGGCGCAGCACCACTCGCAGATCGGCAGGTAGCTGATCAACCGCCCGGTAAGCCGCAGCAACGCTCTGCTGGAGGCACTCAAACACCGACTGCTTGGCCTGCGACAGCCGCGCTGGAAATTCGCTGATCTGACCCTGCTGCCTGAGTCGGGTCAACAGCGTCAGCAGCTCTTCGGTATCCATGCCCTGTACCCGCACCGTACTCCAAAGCGGCACCATGTTATCACCATGTTCGCCCACCACAAATCCCTTGACCAGCTGCCGCCGCACGCCCAAATCGGCAGCGATCTCGCGCCGGAACCGCAGCGAGTCAGAATAGGCTCCAATTCCGATGACCCGCTGCCGACCCAAAGCCCGACTGAATACCTCGACAGCTAGCTCGACCGGATTGGTCACAATCACCACGATCTCATGGCCTTGCCCGTACCGAGCAATCGCCTCGGCATAGCGCTGAAACAGCGGCAGGTTGGCCTGTGCCAGCTCAGCCCTCGTACTCATCTGTTCGCTGATGGTGGCTCCGGCGGTCATCACAATCACGTCCGCCACGATTTCTGCCGGGTCGAGTGCCACATCTAGCTCAGGAGCCATCTCGGCATAGGCATCCCGCAGGTCGCTGCACAGCCCCACCAGAATTTGAGCGCTCCTGCCGCCCGATCGCCCCACGAGCTGTAGCCGTTCCGTTGGAGCCAGCGTTCGTGCCACCAAAAGCTGCGTTACAATCTCGCGCCCACAGTCGCCGCTTGCGCCAATAATTGCTACGTCCATTCGCTCTGCCCCAGTTTTGCCCTGCTCCAGTGCCGCTAGTCACCCCATCGTCACCAGCGCTATCCTAGTCCAGAATTCCAGATCAAAACCGTCTGATTCAGCCTAATTTTGCGACAGCAACAGCAACAGCAGCAGAATGCAGAATACTGTATCTGAAGAATACAGCTGAGTTCCATCTCACCCAGGTCAAGAATAGCCGACTTCTCGTTATCAGCCCATAGAGAGAAGGCTAACGCCCGTTTTTGGAATCAAGATGAAAGGGTCGCTGAATTGGCGAACTCTCAGCTAGAGCGAGTTGTGTCAGGCTCAGAACTATCGTTTTATAATGAGCGCGTGGAAGAGTTTTGGTCGGATTGGAGGCTGTCTGAATGAAGCTGGGTTTATTTTCAAAGCGCCTAGCAAAACGCTTAGGATCGCAAATTTGTGTGAGTTCAGCGCTGTTGAGCTGGACGCAATTCCCGGTTTTGGCCAGCAGCATACCCGGTCGCTCACCCGATCGTTCACCCGTTCAGATAGCCAGTCAAGCCATCCCGATCCCTGTGTTTGGCGTGCCGGATCTGCCGCCGCTCAAGCCCACGTTGCCAGAGCCAACCGCTACAGTTCGACTGGTGCTCAAGCGCAGCGAACGCCGCGTCTATGTCTATCGTGGCAGTGAACAGGTGTCCAGCTATCCGGTTGCCGTCGGCAGAGCAGGCTGGGAAACGCCGATGGGGAGCTGGCAGGTGATCGACATGCAGGAGCATCCCACCTGGGTTCATCCCTTTACGGGCGAGGTGATGCCTGCTGGACCAGAAAACCCGCTGGGCGAACGCTGGATTGGCTTTTGGACGAATGGCCGCAGCTACATTGGCTTTCACGGTACGCCAACCCGCGAGTCTGTGGGGCGGGCGGCTTCGCATGGCTGCGTGCGGATGTACAACGAAGATGTGCGCGAACTGTATCAAACTGTCAAGATGGGGACATCTGTGGTCGTTGAACCGTAAGCCGGGTAAGTACAGAGTATATGCTAGCTAATGTACTAGCTCAGAATCTCGTTGGGGCAATCGGCTCAATATCCGGGTCGTAGCCCCCCACCTGACTCGTCCGCAGCACCCAGATTGCCGCACCTTCTCGCAGGAAAATCCGCGCAACCGTGTCGCTGGCCAGTCGTGGCAGCATAGTACGCCAGCTTCCCAAACCCGTCCAGAGATTTTGCAGCGGATTGTCCTCTAGCGTGCTGCCCAAGTTCAGCTCGTTTTCTTCCCAGTCCGAACGCGGACCTCCTAACGGCTGAAGCGCCCGCTCTAGCTCCCGACGCAGCGCAATCAGATGGTCGAGACGCTGCGCCTGTTCGGGAGACTTAGATTCTATTGCCGCGCGGATCGCTGGATCTTGCTGCACAATCTGCTCAATCACCCGAATGCTGGCAAACAGCGCCTGATTAGAATCCTGAGCGCAGTTGTTGGCAGGCCCAACATAGGTGCCGCCCGTACCGTCGCCAATCCGGTAGCGAGCGGTCATCACCTGAAGCTGAGCAATCATCGTATTCAGGGGCGAAATCTGGCGATTTTGGAGGTCATAGCTGCCCGTAAAGGCATCCAGCTTGATCAGCAGATCGCAGGTGGGACGACTGCCCAGCCAGCCAAACTGCCGATCGCCCAAATAGCGCGACCAGTGCAGTGTTCCGGCCACCAGCCCGTCGGTATTATGCGTATAGACCTGGTAATACTGCAAGTCAAAGCGGCGCTCATCAGCCAGCGGCTCATGCACGACGCGAGCGAGTCCATAGGCAAAATGGCCAAAAAAGATCGGCGTAGCGGCAGCAGGCTCCTGGTTGCGCCCCCCAATGCCGCCGTAGGTATGCAGCACCAGCGCCCGATCGCCCACCTGCCAGTCTTCCACTGCCGCCCGCAGGCTCTCGTTCCACTCCGGACGCTCCGGCGCGCAGAGCACTGACGAAACTTGGCCTTTATGCGCCACCGGATCAGCCCAGGACTGCCTGCGAATATAGTCGTAGCCCGCCTTAGCGCCAAACCTCACCTGATCGGGACAGAGGCGGAACAGCGAACGTGGCCCCAGCGACTGCACAACAAACTGCCCCTGGGCATCTTTAGCGCCATAGATGTACCAGCCCGTCTCGTTTTGCGCCGATTTTTCTAGGTCGCTGCTGGTGGAGGGAAAGCTGCCAGACTGAGACAAAATCACCGGGGGCAGCCGCAGCACTTCTGAGGCGCCGTCAAACTGCCGCGAAACCGCGTTGAAATGCACTACCCGAAACTGATCGGACTCTAGAGGCTGCACAAACCGCACCAGACCATAGTAGCGTCCGGTAATCAGCACGGGCTGACTGACGATGCCGAGGCTGACTTCGAGCCGTTCACTCACCAGTTCATCCACCTTCACCTCACCTTCCAGCATCACAATCAGATCGTCTGTGGGATGCGAGCCAGCTAGCGATTCGAGGGGATCGACCTGCCGCCAGTGGTTGATTCGCTCTGGATGGATCAGCCCGCCGTAGCGACTCGTATATTCTGCTTCAGCGCTAAAGTGAACGTCGCGGGTGACGGCATTGAGATGCTGCTGAATGCTGGGCGACTTCAGCCAGTGCAGCCGCAGCCGCTGTCCAACCAAATGGCTGTAAGGATCTGGGGCATGATGCACCTCTAGCCAAACGCCGTCCAGCCGAGCGCGTTCCTGGCGATCGGGCAGAATTAAGCGCCCCATCCAGCTGCCAATTGGCCGATAAAGCACCGGATCGACAGACTGGCTGAGCGGATAGTAATCGGGATGGTTAAACGCCGCCTGCTGGTAGAGGCTATAGTTGCTGAGCTGACGGGGGATGATCGTCTTGGCCTCTAGCAGCTTGCCGTTGAGGATTTCCAGGAGCACGTCAACTGTCTGCTGAAGGTGACTGCGGCCATCGGGCAGCTGGGCATCCGGATCCAGATAGCCCCCCGGCACCTGATGCCCGACGGCTCCCATCGAGTGCAGCGAAATTATGCCGCGCCGTTGCGCCCGGTTCCAGTAAGAGAGGAAAAATAATTTCCAGCGCCCCGGAAACATCACGGGGCCGATCCGCTCCACGCCATCTTTTTCGCCAACTAGATGGTAGAGATGTCCCAGCTTCAGGAAGTTGCTGTTGGCGCTGATCACACCGCCCAGCGAAATCACCTCAATCGGCGCTCCTAACGCCTGCTTCAAATAAGGCGCTGCCGCCACCGACATATTGGCACCGCCGCTGTAGCCAATCAGGGTAATCGGCTTGCCCGATCCGGGTCGATAGCCGCGCTCTAGCAGGCCGTTGTAGAGCACCTGAGCAATGCCGCGATTGTAGATGGGGCCATAGCGCTGGTCAGCTGAAACCGCCACAATCAGCACGTTTCGCAGGTTGAGCAGAATGCTGAGAAAGGCAGTCGGATTCCGCAGGCGCTTGCGTTCTGCCAGTCGCCACAGAAACGACAGGGGACGATCCTGGTCGAGCGGCTGATTGAGCACCGAATACATCATCAGCCCCCGCACCAGCTCTGTATCGGCAGGCAAGCGAGGCCGCAGCGTCTCCAGAAAGGTTTCGACATCGGGGGTGTAGGTGGCGCCAGACTGCCCAATTCCATCTAGATAGATCGCGTAGCGACGCGGGGCATCAGGTCTAGTATCCGGCTGCGTCACGTCTAAGCTGCTGGTGTTCACGCCATCGCCATACCAACCTGCCCACCAGCCCATCGTTTCGAGCGGAGCCAAAATGCCAGCAAAAACCAGCGCCAAGATCGCTAGCCAAACCAGGCTTAATACTAAGCCAAACGGTCTGGGGAGGCTTTCACTCCAGGCAAACAGGTTAGCTCGCACTGGCCGCAGCAGCAGCGCAATGGTCACAAACAGCACCAGCATTCCCAGCAGCCTAACCAAGAGCTGAATCTGCTGCCGCCGGACGCTTCTGGCAGAGGCTTGGGCAGATGGTCGAGGGGCAGAACGCGGGGGAGCAAGCGGCGAGGCTGGCGGCGTAGAAGAGGTCAGCGGTGAAGTCACTCCCATCTCTGCCTTGACCCGCTCAGCCAGCTCCGAGCGATGATCAGCCAGTTCCACCCCCGCCACCCGCTCGGCTAGAGCTTTCCCCAAGCTGGCAATCGGTTGACCAATCGTGTTTTCCAGCAGCTGAAGCACCAGCCAGCCCACCATCAAATAGCCGGATGCAGCGGTGACGCTAATGTCGGCGACTGCCCCAAACCCAACAACCGCAGCCAGCAGCCGCCAGATGGACAGCAGATTCAGCAGCGGTACGCCCAGGTAAGGCAAAGCTCCCAAAAAACCGAAGAGCAGCGGCGCATAGCTGAGTCCCAGCAGCTTGACCAGCGTCGAAAACGACAGCCGGACTGAGCCGGGAATTTGGCAGATCAGCCAAGTGCTGGAAACCAAAAATAGAAAGCCGCAGGTGAAAAGAACGGCGTTGAGCAGCAAGCTAAAGATAAAGCGAGCCGGCTTGACTTGATTGACAAACAGAATCACAACCTGGCCCACTGCTAGCGACAGTCCTGCCAAGAGCACAATCAGCAGCGCCGTTGAGAGACTAGTCGGCGCTACGACAACCTGCCGAATGCTCTCCGGATTCAGCGCAATCGCCCCAGTCAGATCGCCCCAAAGCTTCCAGATTTCAGTCATTGACTTTTTATGATTGCAGGCCGTCTCGACTCAGGCTGGGCAGCACGGGGTGGCATCTCGCGTAACTTGCTCACGCAGATGGCCTGCCGCTCCAGTTATCTGGTGAAAGTATACTGCAAGTCCTAGTCAAACCAAACTCAGAGTGCTGGCGGAGCGTCTAGCTGAGGCGGCTGGCTAAGCGCCCGGTGCCGAAACCTGAGCGCCCGGTGCTGAAAACTGACCTGTCGGATCATCCAACACCAGCAGCCAGTCTTGACCGCGTCCGCTGCTGGCTGGAGTAAACCGCTGCTGAGCCGAAAATTGGCCGATGGGTTGGGCGGTGCCCTGACGCGGATCGTACCAAAATGCGTTCGCTCGCTGACTGCTGAGCCGCGTCAAATCGACCGTCACGGCTTTACCCATTGGCGTATACAGCAGAGCAAAACTGCCGTCTTGAGCCACTGCCGAGCGGATCGCTTCAGGGCCTTCACCCGCATTCCCTAGAATCAACCCCTGATCCGGGACAAGCTGCTGATAGGGGCGCGACTCAAACAGCCGTCTCATATAGCCCATCTGCGCTGCGCCGGGATGGTTCAGCGCCTCCTGCCAGGGGGTACTGGCCGCAGAAATTGGGCCGCGTCCCGGCTGCCACATCTGCCAAATATTATGGTTGCCATAGGTATGGCCACAAGCGCCAGAGAGCATCGACCAGTAGGCCGCCTGCCGAACGTCAAATGCATTAAATCTGCCGACTTCAGGCTGCCAGTTAATCGGATGATCTTCGTAGCGGGGTTCGCCGTCCAGATTGGGTTTAGCTGGTCTGAGCTGATAGTTGGCCTGCGTCATTTGGTAGTTGGGAAAATCAGTGGCGCTGTGTCCAGACTGAAACAGATTGAAGTCAAGCCAACGATCTTGATGAAACCAGAACGCAGAGCTGCTGCCGCCCACCGGATGATAGGTGAGCAGATGTCGCCCGCCATCGCCTTGCTTTAAGCCCTTGGCCATGGCTCGAATGATCGCAAAATGGGCTGCCGTTTCAGGGTTGCGGTCGCCGCCTAAAATCCAGATAATCGGCTGGTTTTGATAGCGCTGCCCCAGATAGGCACCGAAGGTTTCGGCGTTTTCGGGCGTAAAGATCTCAGGCCCAACTCCCCAGCCTTTGCGCCACTTGTCGCCCCAGGTCGGCAGCATCCCCACATAGAGACCCAGCGCTGCTGCTTGCTCAACGATGTAGTCTACATGCTGAAAGTAAGCATCGTTGGGTCGGGTTGGGTCATGGCCCTCCAGCGGTAGATTGCCCTCGGCATTCGGCTGCCCCAACCCGTCTAGCTCAGCTAGCACCACGGCCTGGATCACGGTAAAGCCTTTGCTGGCGCGATCTTGGAGGTAGCGATCGGCTTCAGCGCGATTCAGGCGATGAAACAGCTCCCAGGCAGTATCGCCCAGATAGAAAAAAGGCTGTCCGGCGGCGGTTGTCAGCCAGCGGCGGCTGGAGTCAATTCTTAGACTGGGATTGGGATGCGGCACGGTTTGAGCGCAGGATTTGGCAAGGCTGGCTAACAGGGCAGTAGCCGAAAACTGGAGGAAATTCCGTCTAGAGACCTGACGGAGAAGCGGGAGTCTATTCATGATGAAGCTTAAGGAGGCAGGATCAAAGTTTGATGCAGCCCTGCTCAATCCAAACTGGCCGTCGTAAAGCCCAAGATCTGTCTATCGCCGCTATCCTAGCCTATTCTACTCCTGAAGCAATACAGAGCAGCTGAGATAATCTAAGATTCGACGCTGGAGATTGGCAGAAAACATAAGAGAGAACAGAAGAAATTTAGCTTGAGAATAAAGCTGTGAACAATAGTTCAGCTTTTGTTTGAGCAAACGGCTGCTTGCCTAGCTTGGTGTATTTGCCAGTTTGGTACATTTGCAGTCGAGTGTCTTCCCAAAACGAAAGCGGGGCGGTTTCTCCAGACCGCTAGGGATATCTGCCCTGTGCCCGCCCTGATTAAGCTAGACTAACGACCAGTGATTTGGAAAAAACGCGAAACGCATGGATCTCCATCTGCTATCTAGCCCCCTCTGGATACAGGGCTTCCTGGGCTTAGGCTCCATTGTCTTTGCCGAACTCGTGCGAGACTGCTACCACCTAGCAGGACATTACTGGCGACCCTTGCAGCGACTCCACATGCTGCACCACAAAGCCTATCGCCCCGACCTCAGCGTTACCAGCCCAGAGATCTATCGGCAGGCCCAGCTCTACAACGACGTGCCCGAATCAGCAGTCATGATCATGGCGACCGGGCTGGCGGCTAGCCTCAGCGGCATCTGGGGGATCTGGCTAGGAACATTTTACTCACTCTGTTTCTTAATTCCGGCCCTTGCTCGCTCGCAGGGGAAACTGCTGTTCACCGACTTCGCCCATGAGGAAGGAGATCTCACAGAGCTGCCGTCCCACTGGACGGTCAATCGCACCTATCACTGGCGACATCATTTCGATCAAAAAAACGCCTACTACAGTGGCCACTTTAATATTCTCGATCGGATACTGGGTACGAGTCTCTCGCTGAAAGGCAAAGTCGTCGGCATCACGGGCGCTTCAGGCGCAATGGGGCAAGCGTTGATCCAAGCGCTGTTGAAGCAGGGCGCTAAGCCTGTGGCCTTGACCACCAGCACTGCTGAGTTCCTACCTGAAGTCAGGGTAGTGCAGTGGCAGCCCGGAGCTGAGGCTGATTTGCGGGCTGAGTTACAGGCGCTCGATATTCTGGTAATCAATCATGGGGTAAATCTGTACGGCGATTATTCAGCAGCAGCGATCCAAACGGCCTACAGGGTCAACGCACTTTCAGCGCTGCAACTCGCCGAGCTGTTTTTTGAAACCGTGACTGAATCTTCGCATAAAGCGCTGAAAGAACTCTGGGTCAATACATCTGAAGCAGAGGTCAATCCAGCCTTCAGCCCGCTCTATGAACTCTCTAAGCGCACCCTGGGAGACCTGATCACGCTGCACCGCCTCAATGCGCCCTGCATCATTCGCAAGCTAGTCTTTGGCCCCTTCAAAAGCGCGCTCAATCCCTATGGGGTGATGTCGCCAGACTGGGTAGCTAGTCTGGCGGTCGCTCTAGCAAAGCGCGATTTTCGCAATATTATCGTTACCATTAACCCGATCACCTATCTGCTGTTTCCCATCAAAGAAACCTGCCAGTCGCTTTATTTTCGTCTCTGTCGCAAACAGTAGTTTTAATGTTCTCTGGAATTTCTCTGGGATATTATCTGGGCTTTCTCTGGGCTGCTCTAGCATCATTCTCGGTGCTGTTTAGATGCGAGTCTCCAGCTTCAACTCGCAGGCTGCCACAAACGCCTCGAACAACCGCTGCTGTACGGGGGCATCGGGCGAGAGTTCGGGGTGCCACTGTACCGCGAACATCCAGGGATGTGACTGATATTCCATGGCCTCTATTAAGCCATCCGCGGCAGTTGCGGCCAGCTGCCAGCCATCGGGCAGCGCTTTGATGGCCTGATGATGCCAGGAAACAATCTCAAACTCAGCGGCATCGAGCAGCAAAGCGAGGCGGCTCTCTGGAACGGTCTGCACCGGATGCGGGATGGGGCGGTGGGGTTGATCGAGCCGATGCATCACCTGCTCTCCATAAATTTCGGGTAGATGCGGCAGTAGCTCAGCGCCACTGGCAACCGCGAGCATCTGCATTCCCCGGCAGATACCCAGCGTTGGTATCTGGGATGTGAGCAGGTATCTAGCTAGCTCTAGCTCAAATGTATCTCTGCTGTCATCAACACCGTAGACGGTGGGATGCTGAACGCCACTGTAGCAGTCTGGGCTGATATCGCCGCCGCCTGTAAACATGATGCCGTCCAATGCTGCAATTAGAGATAGAGATGCTGGCTGCGGCTGGGGTGGCAGTAAAACCGCAGCACCGCCCGCTCGCTGCACGGCCTCCACGTAAGTTGCAGGCAGGGTGAACGCTCCGCCTGCGCTGCGACTATAGGTGGTAATACCAATCACCGGAGACTGCCGTTCCATATTGCTTCAGTCTACAGCACCCCAAACTGCTGCTGAAGCTGACGATTTAGCCACTGCTCTAGGCGCTCGTTATAGAGCCTTTGCTGCATGGCGGCATCCAGCTGCATCGGCAGATGGGCTTCGAGGCGGGCGATCACGATCTGCTGCTCAATCAGCGTCGGTGCCCAAACCTGGCCGACACGTCCGCCGTAAAACATCCGGGCTAGCTTGGGCGGAAGATCGCCGAGAGCAGTTGGTTCGGAGGCATGCTGCTGCTGCGAGTACAGCGTAGCGAGCTCAGCAAAGCTCTGTTCGCCTTCGATGATCCGAAAATATAGCTCTTGGGCAAAGGCAATATCCCGCAGATAGATCAGCGAACAGATGACTTGATCGAGCTGGTCTTTGCGCTGTAAAAAGTAAGAGGTGAGCGTTTTGCCCCACTGCCGCCGTTGAAACTTGCGGATACGGACTTCTCGACTCAGCCAGTCTGCAACATCGGTAGGGCTGACTTCTTCTTGCCACATCTGCTGTCTGGCCTGAGCTGGATCAAACTGCTGCTGGATCTGCTCGCGCTCAAATTCGCTGCATTCGATGTCAGCAATGGCCTGATCCAAAATCAGCCGACGGAGGATCTGGGGCGGAATCTGGGGCGGATGGGGCTGTGCCATATCAACAAATTACTGGGCGGCGAATTACTGGGCGGCGAGTTGCTGGGCGGTGAGGCGGTTTGCTTCTTCAGCATAGCGGCTCTCTCAACCCTGCCCATTGCCGACAGACAGATTTAGGCAAAAATTCATACGATGATCCAAAACCCCACCAAAAAATCCCCTTCCGCCATCGGAAGGGGACTGGGCAAAAGACTGGACGGGATGACTATTCAGCCACTTTGTCTTTGAACTGCTTACCCGCCGAGAAGGCCGGAACCGTAGTGGCCGGAATCTTGATCGCCTTGCCTGTCTGCGGGTTGCGTCCTTCACGGGCGGCGCGTTGACGCGGTTCAAATGTGCCAAAGCCCACCAGCGTTACCTTTTCGCCAGATGCCACGGCTTCCATGATTGCCTCAATGGTGGCAGTCAGCACTGCATCTGCATCTTTCTTGGATGCCTGAGACTTCTCAGCAATGGCATCAATCAGTTCGCCTTTGTTCATAGTTCGACCATCTATCCATCTATACGGTTGAAACAGTTGAAAACGGATGAAACGATTAGCATTCTAGTCCAGATTTTGGGCTATGGCGCTTTTTGCGGGTCGAATCAGCCGATTGTTTTGGCAAATTGCTGCGGCACAGGTGGCGATCAGCGCAAAAATTCGGCAAAGTCAGGCCGGGGAGAGCTTGCATAGAGGACGGCATCGCTGTCAGGCTAAATTATTAAGAGTCCAGTCGTCTAGAGTCGCTCACAATCCGCCGCTCCCTAACCATGTCACAACCATGTCAACCGACCAACCGTCAGAACTATCCCAAACTCAGCGCCTGCTGGAGCTAGCAGCAGTGTTTCTGAGGCTGGGCATGACTGCTTTTGGGGGGCCAGCCGCCCATATTGCCATGATGGATCAAGAAGTTGTCACCCGCCGCCGCTGGATGAGCCGCGAAAAACTGCTCGACTTGCTGGGCATCACCCATCTCATTCCTGGCCCCAACTCGACCGAGCTGGCGATTCACATTGGCTATGAGCGCGCTGGCTGGCGGGGCTTACTGGTGGCGGGGAGCTGCTTTATCCTGCCCGCCATGCTGATTGTCTGGGTGCTGGCGGCCCTGTATCAGCGCTATCAGACCGTACCGCAGATGACTTGGCTACTCTACGGCATCAAGCCGGTGATTATTGCGGTCGTGCTGCAAGCGCTCTGGAAGCTGGGGCGCAAGGCCGTCAAGGATCTGCCCACGCTCTTGACTGGACTGGCAGCGGTCGCTGGCTTTTTTCTGGGCGTTAATGAACTGCTGCTGCTGCTGCTGGGCGGGATCGCGGTGCTGCTCTGGCGAACCTGGCGGTCGGGTTCAGCCAATTTGTCAGGGGCACTGCTGCTGCTGGCTCAAAGCGGCGGGGCAACTGCGGTCTCCCCGGCTGCCCTCTCTACGGCTAGCTGGGGCAGCGTTTTCCTGGTTTTTCTCAAAATCGGCTCCGTGCTTTACGGCAGCGGCTATGTGCTGCTGGCTTTTTTGCAGCGGGATCTCGTCGAGCGCCATCAGTGGTTGACCTCGCAGCAGCTGCTAGATGCGGTGGCTATCGGCCAAGTGACTCCCGGCCCCGTCTTCACAACGGCCACCTTTGTCGGCTATCTGCTGGCTGGGAATGCGGGTGCGGTGGCGGCGACGCTGGGCATTTTCCTGCCGGCATTCGGGCTAGTCTGGCTGATCAATCCCTGGGTGACTCGGCTACGGCAGATGCGCTGGACGAGCGGCTTGCTGGATGGTATTAATGCGGCTTCGCTGGGGTTGATGGCTGGCGTGAGCACGGTGCTAGCCCAGACGGCGCTGGTGGACGGCTTAACGGTTGCTGTTGCTATCCTCAGCGCGGTTGCTGTCTTGCGGTTTCAGATCAATTCGGCAGGGTTGGTGCTGGCGGGTGGAGCCGTAGGGCTGTTGTCGCAGATGCTTTAGGCACAGGTGCTTGAGATGGATGCAGGCGCCATCAGGAATGCACTATATAAAAATGCACTATCAGGAATGCACCATTAGAAACTGACCATTGCCGTTGATCTCGCCGTCACAGCTGGCGAAGTTGCAGACAAACCAGATTAAATAAAATCGCCAGATGCGTCGAAATTTATCTGGATCGATGCCATAATTTAAATGCCGAACGTCGCTGTAGCTATCGTCAAAGTTTTGCAGCCAGGTTGCAAAGGTTTTGGAGTAGTTGATGCCATTCATGTACCATCGCTTCACGGTCGTAAAGTCTTGGTTGAATGCAGGAATAGCATCAAAGCTCCAGTAGCGGCCATGTGGAAAGATGTATTTGTGCGTATAGACGCTAGAAATGTTGTTAGGAGTGCGAACCGTAATGATATGTAGAAAAAACTTGCCCCCCGGCGTTAAAAATGAGGCCAATTTTCTGAAGGCTTGGGTGATGTTTCCCACATGACAAAACACCCCAACCGACAAAATTTTGTCGAACTTCTCTGAAAATCTGGCTGCGTTCAGATCGCCTTCGACTAGCGTAAATCGATCTGAACTGAGGTAGCTTTCTGGATCTTGCATCTTCTGCCGCATATAGTCACACTGATGCTGACTGAGATTCAAACCCGTCACCCTGACGTTGGGAAACCGCGACAGGATATAATTTGGGACGCAGCCCCAGCCACAGCCAAAATCTAAGATGTGATCGCCATCTTGAATTTCTAGCTTCTCGATCATGTCATCAATCATCTGCATTTGAGCCTGCTCTAAGTTGGCCGCTCCGTTCTCCCACAGTGCCATGCTATATTTTGGATAGATCAACGGCCAGTCCCCCAACATCCGATTCAGCATACCCTGCGGCAGATCATACTGAATCTTCATCAGATCTTTCGCGCCTTCTGCCACCTGTTCGGTCTCTTGCAGAACCCACTCATAGGGAGCCAGAAGCGCTGGAAAATATTTGAACAAAACGGGCATACAGCTGTCAAACAGCGCCCTCAAGACCGAGTCCGGCACCTCTAGACCGTTGATATAGGATTCAGCAACCGCCATTTGCAGCATATTGACAACCTCAGTTGCCCCGCGCGTTGCGCCATATGCCAAAGGGCTTTTGGTGCGGATATCTCCCACCAGCGGGGTATGTTCTAAAATCTGTTGCAAAATATCTCTCCCGGTGGATGTGACAGCCATAAGGGTCAATCTCCGATAGTTTTTCCGATTTTATCTCTTGAGTTACTTTAAACTCGTTCCAATCCTGCGTCAAAATAAGCTTACAAAAATTTATGAATAGCCTTCATATGAATAGCCTTCAACATCAGCGCTGGATTACGCAGGCCGACTATGCCAAGCAGCTTCGCCCCCTGCTGCCTGCCGAGGCATTTTTGCCCAGTCCGCATAAGCTCTGGATCTTACTCATCAATGTTGCGATTCTAGTCTTGGGCTGGGGAATTGCTGGCAACTTACCTCAGTGGCGCTGGTACTACCTCTGGCTGTATCTACCCGTGACCGTAGTTATGGCAAACAGCGTGATCGTGCTGCTGTTTGCCACGCATGATCTGATGCACAGCAAGGCGATCAAAAACCCACTTTTGCGCCAAGTCATTAGCCTGCTGGGGTTGGCCTTGCTCTGGACTCCCCCCAGCTTCTGGAAAGCCGTACATAATCGTCAGCATCACAGCCAGACCAACTCGCTGCGCGACCCAGATCGCAACTATCTATACGAGCAGCCCCAGAGCTGGGGGAAGTGGATTCAAAATCTGTTTGTGCCCTCTGCCGAAGTGCAGCCCGGTTGGCTGATCGTCGGAACTGGATTTGCCTGGGGGGTACATACCTTTCGCAACCTCAGCTCGGTACTGTTGTTCAATCACGGCGAGACGGCCTACACGGCGGCTCCGCTTCAGGTCAGCGCCAAAGAGCGCCGCGCCATCGCCGTTGAGCTGGCAGTGATTATTGGTATACACCTCAGCATTCTCAGCTATCTAGGGCTACATCCCGTTAAGCTGCTGCTGAGCTATTTTCTGCCGATTTGGATGGGCTACAGCGGCATCATGTTTTATGTCTATACGAATCATATGCTCTGTCGGATGACTGAGGCGAACGATCCGTTAATCAACAGCGTTTCAATTCGCGTCCCTAGAATTTTTGATTTGCTGCATTTTAATTTTTCTTACCATACTGAACATCATATTTTTCCAGGGCTAAATTCAGACTATTATCCAGAGGTGCAGGCGCTACTCAAAGCTCACTATCCCGAACGGTTCAATTTACTAGCGGCTGAAACGGCATGGCGGCTAATGCTGCAAACGCCCCGGCATTACAAGACGGAGAATACCTTCACAGATGGGTCGGGCGTGAAGTCTGTCACCTGCCCGCTCTCAAAGGCTGAGCAGCTCTGACCGAATCGGCAATCTAGCAAGTCTCCTGAGATAGAGTTACGGCCAGTCACTTCGTGATACTTTTCAAGCAAGGCCGCAAGCAAGGCCGCAATGTCTCTGTAGCTTTAACTTTAATTTTTCCGAGTCCCAACCTATGAGTTCCGAGAATTCCCACGGCTCCCAATCTAGCCCGCCCTTTGCTCAAAAAAACGCTGAGACTCCAGAAATCGGCGGTGGACTGCCGGTGATTCAATATTGGGCTGAGCATACGCTCTCTTTGGAAGGCTACAAGCTCTGGAAGACGCTGTTTCACAAGAGCGCCTGTCTCTCTTGCTCTTGGGGCACAGGTGGCCAAAAGGGCGGCTTCACCAACGAAGCAGGCGAAAAGCTCCAGCGCTGTATGAAAAGCGTCGAGGCGATTTCAGCCGAAATTAAGCCTGCCGTGCCCAAGCAGCTATTTGCCCAACAGACGATTCAGCAGCTCCAGCAGCTCAGTTCAATGCAGGCCGATCGGCTGGGGCGGCTGAGCGTTCCGATGATTTTACGAGCAGGCAAATCGCACTACGAGCGGATTTCTTGGGAAGAGATCTATGAAATTGCCGTAGCCGCCTTTCGTCAGCCGCCGGAGCGCGTTGCCTCCTATAGCTCTGGTCGCGCCTCCAATGAAGCCGCCTATGTGCTGCAACTCCTGATCCGGACGCTGGGTTCCAATAATTTAGCCGACTGCTCGGATCTCTGCCATGCGCCCTCAACAACTGGGCTGAAGCAGATGTTTGGGACACGCACCTCGGTCGTCAGCTTAGAAAATCTGAAGCAGGCTGACTGCGTGGTTTTAGCTGGCGGCAACCCGGCCTACAATCAGCCGCGCCTGATGAACGAGCTGATTCAGCTGCGCGAACGGGGGGCGCGGATTATTGTAATCAATCCGATCATGGAGATTGGCCTGGTCAAGTTTGGCTCGCCCGCTTTTCCGCTCAAGTCGCTCTTGACCGGCTCAGAGATTGCCTCGCTCTATCTCCAGCCCATTCCCGGCAGCGACACCGCCCTATTCGTCGGCATTCAAAAAGCGCTGCTCCAGCAGAATCTCGTCAAAACCGACTATCTGCAAGCCTATACCGAGAACTGGGAGGCCGTGTTGACACAGGCTCGCAGCGCCGACTGGCAGAAGATTACAGAGACCTGCGGCGTTTCGCAGGCCGAGATTGAAGCCGCCGCGCAAATGATCGGCACATCTGAGCGGGTGGTATTTGGCTGGGGCATGGGCATCACGCAGCAGCAGAACAGTGTCGATAACGTCTTTGCAATTGCCAACACGGCGCTGATGACGGGCAACGTCGGCAAGGTGGGCGCGGGCGTGATGCCGATTCGCGGCCATTCTAACGTGCAAGGATTTGGCTCAATGGGCGTGACCGTCGAGCTAAGGCCGGAAATCCAGCAGGCGCTAGAGCAGCTCTTAGGCCGTCCGCTGAGTCCGGTGAAGGGCTACCACACGCGCCATTTGATTGAGGCCGCGGCGGCTGGCAAGGTGGATACGCTGCTCTGTCTGGGCGGCAACCTCTATGGTGCCAACCCCGACTCAACGCAGGCTAAACAGGCGCTCGGCCAGATTGACACGATTATCTACCTGGCCACTAAGCCCAACCTGGGGCATTTTCACGGGCTGGCCAAGCAGAATACGATTGTGATTCCGGTGCTGAACCGATTTGAGCAGCCCTACAAAACCACCACCGAATCGGGCAATAATTTTGTGCGGCTCAGCGATGCAGGTGAGACCCACCTGCAGGCAGCCGATTTAATTCCCGAAGTCGAGTTTCTCACTGAGCTAGCGGCAAGGCTGCACGGCGAATACCCGGTCAACTGGCGGCAGCTCCAAAATCCGCAGTATATTCGCCAGCTGATTGCCCAGACCATTCCCGGCTACGAAAAAATGGCGACCATTGATCAAACCCAGGCAGAGTTTACGATTGGCGGACGCATTCTCACAGAGCCAAAATTCTCCACGCCTTCGGGCAAAGCCACTCTGTTTACGACGCCGCTGCCGGAGCTGGAGCTGCCACAGCCTGAGAGCTTTGGCGCTGGCGCTGGCCTAGTCCTAGCGCTGATCACTGCCCGCAGCTACTCTCAGCACAATACCGTGGTCTATAAAAACGGCGATCAGTATCGCGGGATGCCGCATCGCAATTGCATTCTGCTCAATCGCCTAGATGCCGAATCATCTGGTCTGCAAGAGCATCAGCGCGTCACCGTCCAGGGCGATGCGGGCAAGCTAGAGCAGGTTGAGGTGATTTATGGAGCGGTGCGCCCCGGAGCGGCTCTGATGTTTTACCCCGAAGTCAACGTAATTTTTAAGGCGCGGACGGAGACACGCTCAGGAACACCTGCCTACAAGCGCGTCCCGGTGCTGGTTCAGGCGGCTCAGTAATGCTTAGTAATCTAGATCTGACTAGATCGGATCGCTTAGATCTGAATCGCTAAAGATACAGCCAGATCAGCGGTGCCCAAATGGCGATGCTAGTGCGGGAGTTCACCGGACGGCAGGCCGTTTCGTCAATTTCAAGGATGCCAGTCAGGCAGGTCGGCTGTTTTGCCAGTTCTAGCCGCCAGCAACGCTCCAAAAAGTTGATCAGTGCGAGGCTACTGGTTTGCAGCGAATTGCGCTTGGGAGGGTTGATCATGGGGGTTTGTCACCTGCTTGAACTAACTGTCATTAGCTTATGGGCAAGTCTAGATCTGCACTTCCTCCTGTCAGGGGACATCTACCAGAGGAGATCAGATCTGCCTCAGCGACTTTACGATCCCCCAATCGGGTGACTGGAGCAGCGCTGAAACCAGACGGAGAGATTGTTGGCAGGCATAGCAGCAGTATCAACCCAGGTTAACCCCACAGCTTCAGCGGCATCGATCACGGCTCCCAGATCGCGGAGCCCCCAGTCAGGATTGCGGGCTTGCAGGCTCCGGTCAAACTCGGCGTTGCTGGGCGCAAGCGGCTGATCTGCCTGCTGAAACGGGCCGTAGAGATAGAGCAGTCCGCCAGGAGGCAGAATCCGGCTGGCTCCAGCCATTAGCCCCAGACAGGCTGACCAGGGCGCAATATGCACCATGTTGATATTGACAATGGCCGTAATCGGCTGCGGACGCGGGGCTGAGCCTTCGGTTGAGCGGGTTTCGATAGGCCACTCAACAGGCCAAATTGGATCACGGGCATCTAGCGCCAGGGGCGGCAGCCAGTGGTCGCAGGGAGCAATTGCCTGCCAAGCTCGGATGCTGTCCTGGGCGGCGGGGCTGGGGTCGGAGGGCAGCCAGTAGCGCGGAGCTAGAGCTGGCGCAAACCAGAGTCCATGCTCACCTGTGCCGCTAGAAACTTCTAAAACTGTGCCGGTGGGCGGCAGGATTTGCTGTAGCACAGCCAAAATTGGCTCGCGGTTGCGCTCTGTGGCTGGGGCAAACTGACGCAGATCGGGATTGGCCATGATGCTCACTCTCGCTATCGCTCACGCTATCACTCACACTACAGGCAAAACTCTATCACCCGACTTGACAAGAGATGCGTCAGATTCAAATTGTTGCACTATAATCACGGCAACATTTCAGTAATCAGATAAATATAGGTGAATCGCGATGAATAAAGGCGAACTTGTGGATGCTATTGCCTCAAAAGCCGACGTGACTAAAAAGGATGCAGATGCCATTTTGGGAGCCATGATCGAGGCAATTATGGAAGCGGTTTCTGAGGGCAATAAGGTGACGCTGGTCGGCTTTGGCACCTTTGAACCCCGTGACCGTCAGGCTCGTGAAGGCCGAAACCCCCGCACGGGAAAGACCTTAACCATTCCAGCCACGACGGTTCCGGCATTTTCGGCTGGAAAGCTGTTCAAAGAAAAAGTGGCAGAAGAAGCGGCAACACCCGCCGCCAAAAAGTAGAGCGCTGCATTGCTGCCCCAGATCACCCCAGATCCCGTGAGATCGCGGGTTTAATTTGGGGCAGTTTTTTGGCCGTTTTTGGGCTGGTTTTAGGTAATGGTGCTTGCCCTAGCGCGATCCGGCTCGCAGCATCTGCGCTAGATCTGCCTCCCGCAGCTCGTGGATCAGGCTAAAGGTAAACGGCGGATCGCCCAAAGTCTCGACGTTAAAGGGCTGCAAATAGCGTTCAAAGGTATCGCTGTTGGCCAAATAGACCTCCAGGAAAGCGAGCATCAAGGCTCTGGCATTGCTGCGAAACAGCTCAATCTCTTCAGCTAGCTGATCGGCATCAATACCGGGGGAAAGAAAGCGGTTGATCAAGGCGGTGAGCTGCGGAATATGCGCTCCACCTCTGGCCAGCAGCAGGTATTTTTCAGGCGAGGTCAGCCAGACAAACGCAGTCGCCTGTTCTGGAACCAGCGGAGCGGCGGGATCGTAACCGCTGCCTCCCATCACAATCGGCACCTGAATTTTGCCTAAGCCTTTCGCCCCAAAAATATAGGCATTCACCGGGTTGAAGGCAATCACCAGCTTCACGCGCGGATCGCCTAGCCCTGCCGCAAGCTGTTCTCGGTCTGCTGGATTGGCCTCCAGCGCTCGGCACTGAAGCAGCAAAGAGGGATTAAACGAAGCGGTAAACGTAGATCGGCTGCAATTTTGCCGCAGGTTGTCAAAATCAACCGTCGCTCCGCCCAGCGCCAGCGCCGTGTAGCCGCCAAACGAATGCCCGATCGCGGCAACCTGCTGGAGATCGAGCCGATTTTGCCATTCGGTCTGGTTCCGCTGCTCTAGGGCATCGAGCAGAAAGCTGACATCTTTGGGGCGGTCGACAAATTCGCTAACCCGAAACAGCTCAGAGGCTCGACCTGCCAGCACCGCCTGCTGCAACTCAAAATCGCTGTTCACATGCTGCGGCATAGCAACTGCAAAGCCATAAGAGGCAAAATGTTCGGCCACATCTGCAAAATCAGCCCGACTCGATCCCAGTCCGTGCGACAGCACGACGACGGGCACGCGCTCGCTGCTAAACTGCGGTGAACTGAACTGCGGTAGATACAGATCGACCGGAAAGCTGTGGTTGCGGCTCGCATCTGTCAGCGTAAAACTCTGCTTGGAGAACGCGACGGTTCCCGGCTGGCGCAGATCAGGCAGATCGCTGATATCAAGCGGGGTGGACGGCTGAGACTGCTGAGCTAGCTGCTCGATTCCATCAATCACAGCGTTGGTTTGATTAAAAAACCGCTCTCCCTGACGCAGCGCTTCCAGCGCGACTTTTAGATCAAATCGAATCCCGCGCGTTGGAAACTGGTGCAGCACATCTAGCAGCGTGAAGCCACCGGGCTGGCCAGCCGCTAAAATCAGCGCCGAACGCAGCGCGAACAGGCCATTTTGTCGCTTGCCCGTCTGAATCAAATTGCCAATATAGCTCAGCACCTGCTCTCCCATCGGCTCATAGAAGCTTTGAGAGACGGCGACCGGACTGAGCTGATGGGAGACGGTGAGCGCTGTCCGCAGCTCTACCTGCTGTTCGGGCGTTAAAAAATTGAGGAACCTGGCCAAATCGGAACCAACCTGTCCGGTTTCCGCATAGGCTTCGAGAGAGGCGACGCTGATCGAACGCTCCAGGAGGCCAAAGCTAAAGTAAATCCGCTCTGCCGCCTGAATAGGCAGTGCCAGCAGCGTTGGCCAAGCCAGCAGCAGCGTCAGGCTCAGCCCCAGCAGCAGCCGCAGCGTAAATTGGCATACCGCACGCTGAAGCCCATAGCGTGACCCGAAGCGTAAGCTGGCGCGCGAGGGCTGGCTCATGACTGGCTGTCTCATGCAGAATATCTCATGAACGATAGAGTGAAACCGATAGAGTGAAAACAACGGAGTTAGTTCATAAGAGTAGTGCTTTTTGAAGCAGCCTGTCCAGAATCTAGAAGTCATAACGCCATCTTTAAATCCGTGAAGATACAGCCCCCCATGGGCGTGAATCACAGTGACATCTACCGAGATTTAGGGATAATGTGAAGCGCTGCATAGCACTATTGGAGCAAGCATAAAATGGGTTTATACGCGCAATTTCAAGATAGATCAGCGCCGAGTTGGGATGGGTTAGTCAGCGATTGTGCCCAGCTAATCGATCAGCAGGTGGCGGCCAAGAGCGGCCTCTCTGGCGTGGTGGTTAAGGCGGCTTACAGCGCGGTGAAGGGCATTAGTCCGGGCTATGTGCCAGAAGCGACAGGCCGGATCTTGCCTGATCTGCTGAATGCACTTGACCCAATCTGGGAGGACGGCGTAGCCTCTGGCGACCCTGTTAGCTATCTGAGTCAGCATAGCCCTCAGGCTGCGGATGCGATTTTGGCAATTACCGATGCTAAAGCGGCAAAAACTGAACGAGCCGTTGTGCGCGGCTCATACAACAGGCTGCGCGAATCGGTCAAAAAGGACATCGAAGCTGCCATGCCGCAGCTGGCGCAAACAATCAGCGCTCGGCTCAACTAATCCAGCTAGCGCAATTTCCTGCTGCTGAGCCGCCTCCTCGATTGAGCTGACCAATCGAGCTGACCAGTCGAGCTGACCAGTCGAGCAGTTCAGCAGCTCTCCTGCTAGCGCAAAATCCCGCAGCTAGTTTAGAAAAATCAGCAAGAGACTCTGCATAGGTTCTCATCGCCAATCGCTATCTGCTCACGAGACATGATTGCCAAATGGATCGGACTGGACTGGGGAGAAAGCCGTGACGCTGAATGAACTGGATCAGCTCTTACTAGACTGGCAGCGCAAGCTCGATCTTGCGGGTCAAAACCTCCTGACGCTGCAAAACCTCCCGACCTATCAGCGGTTGGCCGGAGAAGGCGGCTTTTGCAAAGCGACGCTGAGCGGCTTGACCGCCAAGGTGGCTGAGCCGATGCTGCAATCGATGCACGATCTGTTTCAGCAGTACGATTTACTGGCGCAGACGATTGACCGCGCTCTGTTCCTGCGCCGTCAGATCAACCCGCTTTGGGGCAGCGATCCACGTCAGCAAAACGTGCTGGATATTTTGCAGGGCAAGTCGATTCACATTGCTCAAGCTGAGCTATCCGTGGCGCAAATTGGGCTGCTGAGCCATCCGGATCAAAGCTACTTTGTCACACCCACCAGCCTGCTGACGACGATGCAGGCGACGTTTGATTGGCTCCGCGATCAGCTGCTGGCCATTGACCAAGCCTGGGAAAACCTGGAGCCAAAGCTGCTGAAGGTTCAGGACAAAATTCGGGCGCTGGAGGCCGAAGGCGCAGATCTGTCTCTGGCCAAAGCTCAGCTTCTGCCGCTGCAAGACCGCGTTTTTGCCGATCCGCTGGGCGTGGAAGCTGAATTTGAGCAGCAGATTTTGCCGTTGATTGAGCGGGTACAGCAACAGTTCCGGCAGGCCAAAGCAGCGCAGCAGCAGCTTGAGGCTGATTTGCAGCAGGCACGCAGCCAGTGGCGGCAGCTGCAAACGCTCGACCAGCAGAGCCGCAGCTTGCAAGCTGAAGCCAGCCAAGCCATTCAGGCGACTCCGCAGCAGCCATCGGTGCAGCTTGTGGCGCTAGAGCAATGGCTGCTGCGGCTAGAGCTGCGGTTCCTGGAAGGGGCAAAGGCTGCCGTGCGGGTGGGCTTACAGAACTGGATGCAGCAGGCAGCTCAGGCAATCACCAGTCTGGAAGCCGCTATCTCGACGCAGCAGCTCCTCCTCCAGCAGCGCCAAGAGCTAGCGGGACGGCTGAATGCGCTTCAGGCTAAGGCGGCTGCACGCGGTCTGGCAGGCGACGGGACGCTGCGGCATTTTGCGACGGAAGCGGGTGAAATCTTGGCTCAGCCGCCAGTCGATCTCAAAAGCCTGGAGGCGCTGGTGGGCGGCTACGAGCGCTGGCTGAATCGAGATCGCTAGAGGTCAGATCCAGCTAGCCCTGACTTACAAAACTGCATATGTCCAAAACGCCGATCGCTACCTTACCGCAGACTCTCCGAAACCCCTATGACTTCAGATATTTGCACACGTCCCCACTGCAACGGCAAAATCGACGACGGCTACTGCGATAGCTGCGGTATGGCGGCGCTGAGCCAAAATCTAGTGACGGCTACTAGCCGCAGCTCCAGCAGCACATCGAGCCGCCAGTCTGGTAGCCTGCGATCGGGCAGCCTGCGATCGGGCAGCCTGCGATCGGGGCGCGCATCGAGCCGCCATTTGGGGGCGGGGCTAGTGACAATTCCTGATTTGCCTTCCACCGCACCCGAAGCGCATCTGCTCAGCGACCCTCACGTTCCGGAGCATCGGCGCTTTTGCGGTCACTGCAATGCCACCCTGCGCCGTGAGCGCGGCTATTGCAACCAGTGTGGCCAGAAATATAGCTTTGTGCCGTCGCTGCAAGCAGGCGATTTAGTGGCCGAGCAATATGAAGTCAAAGGCGCGATGGCCTACGGCGGGCTCGGCTGGATCTATCTCGGCTTCGACCAAATGCTGAGCCGCTATGTGGTGCTCAAAGGCTTGCTGAACGCCGAGGATGCCGCCAGCGCTGCCGTCGCTTTAGCTGAACGCAAATTCCTGGCCTCGGTAAAGCATCCGAATATCGTCGGGGTTTACAATTTTGTAAATCATGGCGGCGAAGGCTTCATCGTCATGGAGTATATTCAGGGCCAAACGCTGAAGGTTATTCGTAAGCAGCGGGGCAGGCTACCCGTCGGTGAAGCAATTGCCTATATCCACCGCATCCTCAGCGCCTTTGCCTACCTGCATGAGTCCGGGCTGGTCTACTGCGACTTCAAGCCCGACAACGCCATGCTGGAAGACGGCGACGTGAAGCTGATTGACATGGGCGGCGTGCGGCGACTGGACGATTCGGACGGCGATATCTACGGTACAGTAGGCTATTCTGCTCCAGAGATTGCGGCAGATGGCCCATCGGTGGCTTCTGACCTGTTTACGGTCGGGAGGACGTTAGCGGTACTGCTAATCGATATCCCGGAGTTTAATAAAACGCACCAGTTCAGCCTGCCTGCGCCTGAGCAGGAGCCGCTATTTGCCCAGCAGGAATCGCTCTATCGGTTTTTGCTCAAAGCTACTGCCTACAAGGCCGAGCAGCGGTTTCAGTCGGCTGAAGCGATGGCTGAGCAGCTTTTGGGGGTGCTGCGCGAGGTGGCGGCGCTGGAAACCGGGCAGCCTAGTCCAGCCAGCAGTCGGCTGTTTGGCGGCGATCCGCTGGTTTTGACGGCTAGCCCAGATGCGCCAATTGCTGCCGATTATCACCAGCTGTCGCTGCCCCTGCTCGACGCAGCCGATCCGGCCTTTAACGCCCTGCTCACTGCGCTGGCCGTCCCGGATTTGCGGCAGCGCCAGGTTAGTCTGGATCAAGTCATGCAGCAGTTTCCCGACTCCAGTGAGGCGCAGCTCCAGCGGATCAATAACCTGATTGAGCTGCGAAATTACAAGCAGGCGAGAGCGGCTCTGGGCAAGTTTATGCAGAAAGTGCAGCGGGACTGGCGGTTTACCTGGTGTTATGGCAAGCTGAACCTAGCTGAAGAACTCCCTGTGAGCGCTACGGATTATTTTGAACAGATTTATACAGACTTGCCGGGAGAACTTGCCCCAAAGCTAGCGCTGGCTATTGCGACTGAGCAGGCCGGTCAGAGGTTGCGAGCGATCCAGCTTTACAGGCTGATTGCCAGCACCGATCCAGGCTACGTCTCAGCTAGCTTTGGGCTGGCGCGCTGTCTGTTCGCTAAAGGAGATCGCCAAGCTGCAATTGCTGCCCTCGGTCAAATCCCCTCCGATTCTATTCTCTATACCCACGCACAGATGATGGCGGTGCGGCTGCTGACGAGTATGACAGGCGCAGCTGGCACTGTACCACAGCCGCCCGATCTAGAGCAGGCCACTCGCATTCTTGAAGCGCTTCGCCTGGAGGGACTGGAGCGGCATCGGCTGGCGCAGCAGCTATTTGAGACGGCGCTGATGCTCTTGCATTCCAAGGCAGTACCTCCTCAAAATTCGCTGAGTCTGCTGGGACAACCCTGGACTGAAGTTGCGATTCGGCAAGGGCTAGAGCAGTCTCTCCGCGCTCAGGCACAGCTAGCCGCAGGTCGCGAGAAGATTAAATTAGTCGATGCTGCGAACCGAATTCGACCCCTCACCTGGATTTAAATCTGGAAGATTGAGATGCCAACGCTAAAACAGCTCGACGAATGCCCCAACTGTCACCTGCCGATCTTGCTCAGCGATCGGTTTTGTGAAGGCTGCGGCCAGCTATTAGATAATTTTGGCAATGCAAGCCTGACCTGTCCTAAATGTGGCGCAGCCGCCCCGTTGGATTCAGATGGCTATTGCAGTCACTGCGGCGTTCGGGCAGAGACGAGTGCCGATCACATCGAAATTCGGCTGAGCGCTAATTTGGCAGGCGTGAGCGATCGCGGACTTGTCCATGCTCACAACGAGGACGCTCTGGCGCTCTATGGCTCTGATCAGGTGCAGATTCTCGTGGTTTGCGACGGGGTTTCCTGCTCCTATAGGCCGCAGTTGGCCTCTGGGTGCGCGGCTCAAACCATCTGTGAGGCGCTCGTGGATCAAGCTGACACTGACCCGGCTGACGCAATCTTGGCCGCAGTTGCCCGGGCGCAGCTTGCCGTAGCTGCAATTCTGCATCCCTCAGGAGCCGAAGCCTCTGCTACAACGGTGGTCGCTGCTGTTTGCAAGGCGGGGAGAGCGACGATTGGCTGGTTGGGAGATAGTCGCGCTTACTGGGTGGCGGCAGAGCCAAACGCCGCAGAGCCAAACGCGCCATCTGCCGTGCAGTTGAGTCAGGATCATTCCTGGCAGGCTCACGCGATTACCCGCTGGTTGGGCGCTGATGCCGAGGCGGGCGTACCGGATCTGGTGACTGTTCCCTTACTCAGTTCGGGCTGTTTGCTCCTCTGTTCAGACGGACTCTGGAACTACACCGAGGCTTCCAGTCTAGCGGAGCTGGTTTCAATGGAAGCTGAGGCTGCTGTAATTGCCCAGCAGCTGGTAGATTACGCCTGTGCTCAGGGTGCTCACGACAACGTCACAGTTGCTGTATACAAATTTGCTCTTTAAGCAGGAGACTTTAATGAACTCTCAATCTACATCTCAATCTAGATCTCAATTCACAGCCGAGCTATTTCAAAATTCCTACTTGCCGATGGGTGCAAGCGAGGTGAACGCCATCATGACCGTCACGGCAAATAGCGATCAGGCGATACCAGGCGGCTCTAGCAGCTCTGAGCGTCTGTTTGGGATGATCTGCGATGTCTCAGGCTCCATGACGGGCCACAAAATCGAGGCTGCAAAAGCCGCTCTGATTAAAGTTGTGCAGCTCTTGCCAACAGACAGCAGCTTTTTTATTGTCACAGGTTGCGGCCATGCCAACTTGGTGGTGCCCGTTTTGGCGGCCAGCGCTGAGAATAAACAGCAGGCAGTCCGAGCGATTGGGCAGATTAAGGCCAGCGGCGGCACGCTGATTTCCACCTGGCTCACGGCGGCGCTGGCCGAATTCAAGAAAAAGCCAGCCGCTATCCGGCAGGCGCTGCTGCTCACCGACGGCCAAAACGACGATTCGGACAGCTCGCGGCTGGCGACGATCTTGCAGCAGTGCGAGGGAGTCTTTCAGTGCGACTGTCGCGGCGTGGGCACCGACTGGCGGGTGAAACAGCTTCAGCAAATTTCTAATCAGCTCTTGGGCAGCACTGATATCATTCCGGAAGCCAGTGGTTTGGAAGCCGACTTTCAAACGATTTTGCAGCAGGCGATGGGCAAATCGCTGAACGAGGTCAGCCTGCGTCTCTGGATGCCGCAGGGCGCGACGCTGCTGTTTTGCAAACAGGTGAGTCCAGAAATCGTCGATCTCACTCCCCGTGCCCAGCCCGTCACCGCTCAGATTACCGACTATCCTACCGGAGCCTGGAGCCGGATCGAATCGCGGGACTACCACTTTTGCATTCAGGTGAAGCCGGGTAATTTGGGGGACGAAATGCTGGCCGGACGCGCTAGCTTGATCTGCAAAATTGACGGCACAGAAACCAAAATTGCCGAGGCGCGGATTCTGGCCATCTGGACGGATGATGAGGCCAAGTCAGCCAAAATTGATCGGCATGTGGCGCACTACACCGGACAGGCCGAGCTGTCGGACAGCATTCAGGAGGGAATTGAGGCACGCGAACGCGGACAGATTGACGTGGCGACGGCCAAGCTGGGTCGAGCCGTGCAGCTGGCGCATGAGTCGGGCAACGAGTCTACGGCTAAACTGCTGCGCCAGGTAGTCGATATTGAAGATGCGGCGACTGGCACCGTGCGACTGAAGCGCAACGTGGCTAAGGCTGATTCAATGGCGCTAGAAACGCGCTCGACCAAAACCACCCGCATTCCCAAGAGCTAGTCTTTTTATTTGCTTTATCTTATGGGCTCTCTCAACCATGCTAACCTCTTATCTCTGCCCTCAGGGTCATAATTCACTCGAACCTGACTATTGCTCAGAATGTGGCGCTAAAATTCAAAATTTGAGTGCAGATGCGGATGTTTCTATGTCCAAATCTATCTCAACCGTGATCTGCCCAGATTGCAGTACAGAGCATAATCCTAGCGACGGTCAGTTCTGCGGCACCTGCGGCCATAACTTCACTACAGGTGCGCGCGGCGAAATTCCGCTGCCGCCAGAGCCATCTCCTGGATCATCTCCAGCAGCATCTCCAGCAGCCCACTCAACGCCTACCATCGGCCAATGGACAGTGACTGTCTCAGTTGATCCAGCGCTGCGTGACCCGCTGAGTCCGCCCGCCCCTGAGCGCTCAGAGCAGCAGATTTTGCTGGAGAAACCTGTGAATCTGATTGGTCGCACCAGCCAGATCCGGGCCATCTATCCTGAAATCAACCTTGACTTTGACGATGCGGTATCTCAGCGTCACGGGCTGCTTAGCCTCCAGTCCGACGGCAGCTTGATTTTTCGGGATATCCTGTCTTCTAATGGCACTCGGCTCAACGGGGTTGACGTGACAGTCATGGCCGATTTACCGCTGCAAGACCATGACGAACTGACGTTAGGTCACTGGACAAAGCTAACCGTTCGTTCTTCTTGATTCTATTCACTGAGTAATCTCTATGTCAGTCACAAACACCGCTACAAAGCTAGCTCAACCGACCGTCACAACCGCAACTCAGATCAACATAGGTCAGCCTACACTTCGACAGCGATTGTCGCAGTCGCTGCAATCGCTCTCTACGCCACAGTGGTATAGAGTCGGGCTATACGGCACTTGCGGCGCGAGCTTACTGCTGCTGCTGAGTGCGATTGTCAGCGTTCAGGCACAGCGCAACGGCATTGAGAGCGTTGCCAAATCGGCCATTCCCAACGTTATCCAGGCGCAGCGGCTCAAGACTGCCATGACCGATATTGATGCCATGGTCGCTAATCGCATGCTAGGTTCACTCTCAGGAGCCGGACAGGAACTCTACTATAAACGCCAGGGTGAACTCTCTGAGCGCATCGTGCAGGCCGCGCAAATTGCCTCTGGCGAAACAGAGCAGGCAATGATTCAAAGCCTGGTTCGCAGCTTTAATGCCTATACTGTGCAAGCCGAGCAGGCGCGATTTGCCAAGCAGCGCGGCGATCAGGCTGGCGTACTAGAGGCTTATCGGCAGGCGGCAGAAATTTTGGATCGGCAGATGCTGCCCAGCGCCGATCGGTTGGCGCGAATTAACGAGGCGAAACTGCAAGCCAGCTATCGGCAGACGCAGGCGATAGCAATCTGGTCATATCTCGGCATTCTGCTCTCTGGGCTGCTGCCGCTGGGTTCGCTGGTTGTCCTACAAATCTGGCTTGCTCATCAGACGAGACGGCGACTCAGCCCAATGCTGGTTGCTGCCACGCTGCTCTCATTGCTGTCGCTGTTCACCTCTAGCAGCGGCCTGCTGTCGAGATCCAGTCAGCTGCGGATGCTCACAGAAGATGCCTATGCATCGCTGCGGGCGCTGCGGGTTGGGCGCGTGCATCTCTACCAGGCAAACGGTTCAGCCAGTCGCTATTTGCTCGATCCAACAGAGCAAAACCTGCAAGCTTTCGATTGGCAAACCGAGCAAGTCCTGAAGCTGCCGGATGGCGTGACGCTGCCTCAAGTTATTGCAGCTTACAAAACAGATCAGCAGGTTCCTGGCCTTAGCGGTGAGTTTGCCGATGCGCTCAATCAAATTAGCTTTCCGGGCGAGCGCGAACGGCTGATTGCGATGCTGGCAGCCTACGGCCAATATCTTCAGGTGAACCAGCAGATTCGTCAGCTCTTTGCCAGCGGCCAAACGCAGGCGGCGATTGACCTGAGCATTGGCGGCAATCCTGGTCAGTCCTACGCCATATTTAAACAGCTCCGAGATCAAAATGAGCAGGCAGTCGTGATTAATACAGAGATGCTCGACCAGCTCACGGCTCAGATGCTGAATACTCTGAATGGCTTTGAGGGCAAAGCGGCGATGATAACGGCGCTGACAATGCTGATGATCCTGTTTGGATTACGCCCTAGACTCAGAGAATATTTGCTGTGAGTCTAGCCCTGAGTCTGCTGGCTGACAATCTGAGAATAGATCGCTCTCGTCTATAGAACCCATTTGAGATCTTTTGGCTACCTGTAAGCTTAATGCATACCTGGATTTCAGCTTTTCGGAGCGATTGCCCCATGATTTTTTAGCATCTTGAATCCGCTTGGTTACTAGGTCGCCCAAAACGGCTTCCTTGTCTTCCTTCTGTTGCAAGGAGAGATCTCAAATGGGTTCTATACACTGGCTCAGATCTGATTTAGATAGCCCATCAAGCGCTCTAAAAACCCTTGACGGATCCCCGTTGTCCCAGCCGATTCTAGTTCTGCTGGGGTGTCAGCGCGTGCCTCGGCTTCAGTCGCCAGCGGTACCTCCTCGGCAAAGCCGGTGACAATCAGCCGGAAGGCAATTTTCTGCACCGTTTCGAGCGGCAGCGCCATCTGCTTGGCAATCTGCTGGAGTGGCATTCTACCGTCCGTGAGTCCCTGCACCTGAGCTTCCTGGGCGTTCAAGCGTAGCTCTGGCTGGCTTTGCAGATTTTGGATCAGGCTAGAGCTGGAGCTAGGCAGCTTTTCGGCTAGCGTAGACCAGTTATCTAGGGCGCGCAGACCTGGTAAAATCACCTCTTTAGCAGGTGCGCTCAGCCCGGTCATCTCTAAAAACGGCGGTTGCACAGTTCCCACAAACTGATACGAGCCGTTGACCAGTTCAAACAGGGCGCAAATCTGTCGAATCACCTGGGTTGAAAATAGCAGTCGGAGCTGGTCGGCGCTCAGCAGATTTTGAGACTTGAGGAAAGACCCAAAGGCGCTGCCAGATGGGCATTGTGAAATGAGCTGCCGCAGCTTGCTCTCATCCATCCACTTGCGCTGCGCAATCATTCGTACCAAGCCGCGATAATCCTGCTGATCGGCAGCAGCAATAATTCGGCCTTCGTTGAACCAGATAAAATAATGTCTTGACAGCGCTGTGCTTGAAGCAACCCCTGCCCTAGCCCCCAAGCCAGAAGGCTGAACGGCCAGTAAACCTGACTTACTGCCTTCATCTAGAAATTGCAGAATTTCTGGAAGCGAAAAATCAGAGAGATAGCCACTAATAACCATAGATTCCCCTACTGCCTGGTTTGCGAATGAGCTTGTGAATCTCAGTGCCTTGGCTTCAGGTGCGCCTGCATGAGCTGACGCACCACCGCCATCAAAGCTTGCCCTGATGAAGCTGGATCTTGGGCATCGACGGTGACAATTGGCGGAGCTTTGCTGAGATCTAAGTAGCCTAGGGCAATCGCGACGTTCTCCATTTCCCAAGCGTCTTCGCAGTCCATGTGGGTCATACCGATGACCATTGGAACAGCTGAGCGCTGCTGCATAAAGCTATTAATCCGGCGAGCGTTGCGAAACTCGGCGGGTCGATTGGCGGGCACCAGCATAATGTAGGCATGAGCCTTGCGAATTAGGATATCCCACATGAAATCAAAGCGAAATTGTCCCGGCGTCCCGTAGAGGTGCAGCGCCATATCCGGGCCAAACTGCAAGCGCCCAAAGTCGAGGGCTACGGTGGTTTTGGCCTTGAGCTGAGCGGTTTCGTCGGTTGCCCGTCGATCGGTATCGACCACCTCAATTTCGCTCACAGACCGAATGAATGTAGATTTTCCGGCTCCAACTGGCCCTGTAACGACCAAACGCATGATTTCCATTCGGTTTCACCCTAGAACATAGCGGTTCATACAGTGATTGAAAGCAGATAGTTTTGATTGAAAAGAAAATTAATTCAAGAAATAATTCAAAAATACGCCAATCACAGCTTTCTACGAACTTTAGCGGTTAGGCTGATGCAGCGAAGAGATAAAGACTGCTGCCACCAGCCCAACAACTTGCGGCTAGACTTTGCGGCTAAATCAAGAGCAGCTTCAGCTCGGATACGGCGCGCTTGATCTCTAGCATCAGCACCCCTTGCTTAGCAGATTTGCTGGCCAGCACCAGAAATACTGCATCTTGGCCGCAGCTCGTCAAGATTGCATAGCCATCTTCACCTTCGACCAAAATCCGGTCGATGCCGCCGCGCGTCAGTTCGGTTCCAATGCGTTCCCCCAAAGACAGCATTGCGGCTGACATGGCTGAAACCCGCTCCTCATCCATGCCACCTGGCAGGCTGGAGGCTAGCGGCAGACCGTCTGGCGTCACCAAGGCGACCCCTTGCACATCGCTGGTTCCGGTAGCGAAATTTTGTAAAACAGCGCCCAGTTTGGCAGAATTGATACCCATCGTTGAAAGACTCCAGTTGTAGTAGTTAGCTGTACAGATTGATCGAGGTTGATAGACTCGGCGCTCAAATCGCTCAAGTCTAGTATTCTTTGAATTCGGCCACGTCGTGGTTGCTACCCCGCAGGACAGACTCGACTTGAGCACCGCGCAGTCGCTTGCCGGTAGCTATCTCTAAAACGCCTTGCAAAGCGCCCATGGTGTAGGACAGCGAGCGCGGAGAACCTTGCGGTTCGCCAGACGAGCAAATTGTTTCACGGCAAAACACCTGATAGGCGTCGTCCACCATGACGATTTTGTCGATCACGCAGAGTCGGGTGCCCGCTTGGCCTAACGCGCCCTGCATTGCAGACGTAATCTGCTCAAGTGGCATACCGGACTGGATGTTGAGGGCACTCGCCAACTGTTTACCGCGCACCCGACCTGCTGCAATCAGCGCAATCAGCGCCGCTTTCTCTCCCAGGGCTTCTTCAATGCCTGTCACTACCGCCTTAAAACAAACAATGCTGCCAAAGTCGCCTAGCTCAGGTCGAATTTGGTTCGCAATCAGAGTTGATGCAGTCATGGTTAGTCCAAACCTCAATTCAATAAGGGATCAAGAATTAATAGAATGCAGTAAATGCGCCATAGATCCAGGTTCCGCAGGGAATCTAGCCATTTCGACGACTTGCCTATTGAATTCGTACTGCTAAGGTGCCCAGCCCAGTCAGGATTCACTCGACTACAGGCTGCAAGTTATTTTTATTCAAATTTCGGGACAATACCTTCAAACTTTGTGACTATAGTTTACATAACCTGAATCGGCATTGTTGAATTAAGGTATGGGTAGTCCTATTTGGTAAAGGATTGAGGAAAATAGAGGGAAGCAGTGTCTTCCACAGTAATTGCCAATCATGAAAGTTTACCTCATCTGTCTAACCTGTGGCTCTGATGACACGATGAAAAACGGCACTACCCGTCGAGGCAAGCAAAACTATAAATGTCGTGACTACGGTCGTTAGTACCCTGCGAGAAGCAAGCTTGTATCTTAGGGTTAATCAGGTGAAATTGGTCAAGTTTCACTTGAGAAACAACGGTAGAAGAGAGGTTGGAAGCAAGCTGAGGCACAATAAGCCTGGGCCGTAGATTAAACCCCTTCTCTGCCATTGACTGCCATCAGGTAGGCTGGAGGGCATCTAAGGTGTAATAGACAGGACTTAATCTGACACTTCTGGTAAACTTACTCTAAAGCAGAGGTGTCACAATGAAAAGTAGCGCAGGAAAATAGAGCCATTCCAGTCCTGCAATCAGGTTTTGTAGCAGCATGGGGAGGCTGTTGATAAAGCTAATCCGATCAAAAATATAGAGATCAACGCCCTTAATATGGTGGTCGATATGTCCTTGGGCTAAGTCTTGGAACCGCGCATAAGAAGTACCGTGCAGCCACTGCATGATTCTGCCCCAAAAGCGGTTGGTTTTCATGCTGCTGAAGATAGTGCCATGCATAAACTTATGCGCTAGATAGGCAGAGAGCACCAGCGCATGGGTGACAAGCAAGATCCCGACTGCGTTTAGACCAAAATTACTAGCACAGAGCAAATAGATGCCGCCGTAGTATCCGCCAATCGTGTAAAGCAGTGCGGCTGCGTTCCAATGCGGCTTCTGCTGATGGATATAAACGCTCAAATCCGACTGTTGATTTTCTGTAGAAGTCAGCATAGACTTAGCTCGACTTTATCCATCTAGGCTGCGTAGCACAAGAGGCTAGACCAGCAGTCTAGGAGCGCTTTTGGTACTTTTACAATGTCGGTTGTTTGAGTAGATGTATAAAAAAGTCGCGCC
>JAESFP010000132.1_pt1 | contig 66358 bp, 69 predicted proteins | sample 9266181 | NCBI WGS metagenome assembly JAESFP01 (sample SAMN14502547, study PRJNA617102) | algae metagenome | isolation source: Pegethrix bostrychoides GSE-TBD4-15B and co-occurring heterotrophs from... | place: USA: Grand Staircase-escalante National Monument, Utah | collected 2006-08-15 | reverse complement strand
CGCGCTACGATGATTTGGTGAACGGTAAGGAAGAGAAGATCGATGTATCCAAAGTCGATGTCTCGATGAATGGAATCGAACTTCAAGACCGCGAGTTTATCGCTGCCATCCGCGAAGGCCGACAGCCAAACGCCAGCGTGGCCAAAGTGCTGCCCTGCTATGATATTCTGAACAAGCTCGAACAGAGCCTTACAAAGTCAGCCTGAAGTTTTAGCGCATCGGTTTAATATTTGACAGAACCCCCCGTTCTTTAGTGTGCGCGGGGGGTGTTCTGCTTTTTATTTTACAGAGTGTGCAGCATGGTGCGCAAACCTCCACAAACTGGCGCAATCTTCTAAAAAGATATTGATTAATCATAATGGTTATATAACATAACAAATAACGATAAACACGGCGCCATCAATGAGCGCCTTGGTTTTGGGAGAAAACAGGATGAGCCCCTCAGCTCCGGTCAGCGTTCCCCTTTTCATCAATGGTCAGCCGGTTCCGGCGAGTAGCGGGGCCGAGTTCGAACGGCGCAATCCGCTCACGGGCGACATTGCCAGCCGCGCTTCGGCGGCGAGCCTTGTTGACGTTGCGCGCGCCGTGGCCGCCGCCGAAGCGGCTTTTCCCGCCTGGTCGGAGATGGGGCCAAGCGCCCGCCGCGGGCTGCTCCTGAAAGCCGCCGAGGCCTTAGTTGGCCGAACCGAGGCCTTCGTGGCCGCGATGGCGACCGAGACCGGCGCGACAAAGGGCTGGGCGATGTTCAACGTTACCCTTGCCGCCAATATGATCCGCGAGGCCGCCTCGCTCACCACGCAAATCAATGGCGAGATCATCCCAAGCGATAAACCCGGCTGTATGGCGCTTGCCGTGCGCCAACCGCTCGGCGTGATCCTGGGGATGGCCCCGTGGAACGCCCCGGTTATTCTGGGCGTCCGGGCCATTGCAACCGCGCTCGCCTGTGGCAATACCGCCATTTTGAAAGCCTCGGAGCTTTGCCCGCTCACCCATAGCCTGATCGGGCAGGCTTTTGCCGACGCAGGCCTGCCGCCGGGGGTTCTGAATGTCCTCAGCAACGCGCCCGAGGATGCGGCCGAAGTCGTTGGGGCGCTGATCGACCATCCCGCCGTGCGCCGGATTAATTTCACCGGCTCGACCCGCGTTGGCAAAGTGATTGCAGCCCGCGCGGCAGTCCACCTCAAGCCGGTTCTGCTGGAATTGGGCGGCAAGGCCCCGCTCTTGGTGTTGGATGACGCTGATTTGGACGAAGCTGTGAAGGCCGCCGCCTTTGGCGCTTTCTTCAATCAGGGCCAGATTTGCATGTCCACCGAACGCATTATCGTTGATGCCAGCATTGCCGATGCGTTTGTCGCCAAATTCGTTGAAAAGGCGAAAACCTTGGTGGCGGGGGATCCGCGCGTCGGCACCACGCCACTGGGATCGATCATTGATCCCACCGCAGGCATAGGCATTCAAGCCTTGATTGATGACGCTACCGCCAAAGGCGCAACCCTACATCTGGCAGCCCCGGCGGCTGGAACGCTCGTGTCGGCCGCCGTTCTCGATGGCGTTACGCCGGAGATGCGAATTTATGCCGACGAGAGCTTTGGCCCCGTCACAACGATAGTTCGGGTTTCGGGCGAGGAGGAGGCTGTTCGCGTCGCCAATGATACCGACTATGGCCTGACCGCCGCCGTTTTTACCCGCAACATCGCGCGCGGGCTGAAAGTTGCCAAACGCATTCAGTCCGGCATGTGCCACATCAATGGCCCCACGGTGCATGACGAAGCCCAAATGCCGTTCGGCGGCGTCAAGGCCAGCGGATATGGCCGGTTTGGCGGGAAAGCCGGGATCGATGCCTTCACCGAACTGCGCTGGATTACGGTCGAAACCCTGCCGGGCCATTACCCGATCTAATTTTAGCTCCTCTTCTTCAGAAAGCGGTTCACCATGACCAGCCCGGTTGCCTTTGACGTTGAAAATAATATTGCGTGGGTGCGCTTCAACCGCCCGGAGAAGCGGAACTGCATGAACCCGGCCCTAAACCGCCGGATGATGGAGGTTCTGGACGAGCTTGAGTATCGGGACGATGTGCGCGTGCTGGTGCTCTCGGGCGAAGGCTCGTCCTGGTCCGCCGGTATGGACCTTAAGGAATATTTCCGCGAGACCGAAGCCAAAGGCCTTGCCGCCACCCGCGCGGCCCAGCGCGACGCTTACGGCTGGTGGCGCCGCCTGCGCTGGTATCAGAAGCCGACGATTGCCATGGTCAATGGCTGGTGCTTCGGCGGCGGTTACGGCCCGCTCTTCGCCTGCGATCTCGCCTTTGCCGCCGAAGAAGCCCAGTTCGGCCTATCCGAAATCAACTGGGGCATTCTGCCGGGCGGCGGGGCGACGAAAGTCGTGGTCGATTTGCTGACGATGCGCGACGCCATGTACCATGCCCTCACGGGTGAGATGATCGACGGGAAAAAAGCGGCTGCCTGGAAACTGGTGAATGAGGCCGTTCCTTTGGCCGACCTCAAAGATCGGGTTACGGCGGTTGCCAATATCTTGATCGCCAAGAATCCGGTCGCCCTGAAGGCCACGAAAGATGCGGTGCGCCGCGTCGGTGAAATGACCTACGAAAACGCCGAAGATTATTTGGTTCGTGCCCAAGAGGCGGCGAATTCCTACGATAATGAGGGGCGTAAGGAAGGGATCCGCCAGTTCATTGATGAGAAGACCTATAAGCCCGGGCTTGGGTCTTACGATCTCTCCAAGCAAAAGTCCTGATTGATGGTTGGGGCGGTCGATGCGATTGGGCTGCACGCGCGTCTGCGGCCCCATGCGATTGCGGCGGAAGATCTCACGCGCGGGCAAAGCTGGACGTATGCGGCGCTGAACCGGGCCGTTGGCCAATGGGCGGCGGCCTTGACCGCCCAGGGCATCCGCCCAGGGGACCGCGTCGCCGCCCTGGCGAAGAATGACGTTTGGTTGCCGATCCTCCACCACGCCTGTGCCCGGCTTGGGGCGCTCTATGTGCCCCTAAACTGGCGGTTGTCGGCAACCGAAATCACGCGTTTGCTGGAGGATTGTCGCCCAGCCTTGTTGGTTGGCGATGGGTTGCTCACGACATTAGCCGCATCCCACGGCGGCATTGCGTTGGCGAGCCTTGCGGCCCAGGCAGACGGCCTTGCGCCTCAGGCGGAAGCGCCGTTTGACCGCGCCTTACCGTCGCTGATTCTCTATACGTCGGGCACGTCGGGGCGTCCGAAGGGGGTGCTTCTCTCCGAAAAAAATATCGACCAAACGGCCATTAGTTTTTCCGTTTTGGGCGAGGTCACGCAGCGCAGCAGTTTCCTGTGCGACGCCCCGATGTTTCATATCATTGGGCTCATAACGAGCCTTCGCCCGGCTTTGCTCCGGGGGGGACGTCTTATCGTCTCGGATGGGTTCATTCCGACCCGGACCCTTGCCCGCCTATCCGATCCCGGCCTGGGAATTACCCATTATTTTTGTGTGCCGCAGATGGCAGCCCTACTGCGCGCCGAACCGGCCTTTGATCCCGAGCGTTTGCGGCATCTGGTGGCTATTTTCACTGGTGGGGCTCCCCATCCGGCCCCAGCGATTCAGGCATGGCTCGATGTTGGCATTCCCATTGTCGACGGATTCGGGATGAGTGAGGCGGGAACCGTTTTTGGCATGCCGCTTGACCGCGCGATTATCGCTGGGCGGGCAGGGGCGGCAGGCATCGCCATGCCGGGTTTGCAAACCCGGATTATTGGGGCGGACGGCAGTGATTGTGGGCCGGACGAGGCAGGGGAGCTCCTGCTAAAAGGCGAGAATATTACCGCAGGCTATTGGCAGCGCCCCGACGAAACCGCGCAAGCTTTCACCGAGGACGGATGGTTTCGCACTGGCGATATTGCGCGCGCGGATGCGCAAGGGTTCCACTGGCTCGTGGATCGTAAGAAGGACATGTTCATTTCCGGCGGGGAAAATATCTTTCCGGCGGAAGTCGAAGCCGCTGCCATTGCGCACCCTGATATTGCCGAATGCGCCGTTGTTGGCCTGCCCGACGCACGCTGGGGCGAGGTGGGGCATTTGTCCGTTGTTCTAAAAGCAGGCTCTAAGCTTTCGGCTGAAGGGTTGTTGGCTTTTCTCGAAACCCGGATTGCCCGCTTTAAGCTGCCTAAAACCATTCTCTTTGTGCCTGCGCTCCCCCGCAATGGCGCGGGAAAACTGATAAAAGCGGAAATTAAACGGCAATTGTCTGAACGTTGAACCACAGCTCTCCGGGGCAATCAGGCGCATGGCATTTTGGGGGAGCTCGAGTTATTGCTACCCCAAAACAACCAACGCGGTGGTCGCCTTTTATGTCACGACGTCTTGAATCCGAACTAGACACATCTTTTCTCGATACTCTGATTGGTTATAATCTTCGCCGCGCGTATTTGGTGATTGCCCGGGATTTTGCCCAAAGTCTTGCGGGGGTGGACTTAGGCCCGGTCCAATTCACGATTTTAACACTGATCGACGCCAATCCTGGCTGCACGCAAAATAGTATTGCGAATGCTATCGCCATTAAGCGGACCAATTTCGTCGCCTTGCTGGATGGGTTAGAGGCGCAGGGCTTGGCCGAGCGTCGACCCTCGCCGAATGACCGGCGCTCCCACGCGCTCTATCTCACTCGGGCGGGGCAAGCAATGCTGGTCGATCTTAAACCCCGCATCAAAGCCCACGAGCAGAAATTCGCGGCGGTCATGAGTAGCGCCGAAGCCGATGTGCTCCGCGATATATTGGTCCGCCTGCGTCGGGTTGGGACCGACGCGGCAGATGACACGGATATCTAGGGCAAATCCCGAGCGGGTGGCACACCTGCGACGACGCATTTGCTAAACAAAATAAAAGGTTAGAACGATTGACGTGAGCCGAAGCGAACGAAAAACGCTCTAAGCCACGGCGCCAGTTTGTTGAACTAGATCCACCCCCAAAAAGCGCTCGGTGAGGGCGTGATCGCCCCGAACGTCGGCCGCCGCGCCCTGGTGCATCACGCGGCCCCGCTCCAGAAAAATCACCTGTTCGGCAAAATCAAAGGCCCGATCGACCTGTTGTTCGACCAAAATAATGGTCATTTTCAGGGTCGTCAGCACCTGCATAAGCTGATCGCAAATAACCGGGGCGAGGCCCTCCAACGGCTCATCCAGCAGCAAAACGCTGGGTTGCCCTAGGAGCGCCCGAGCCACCGAAAGCATTTGCTGCTCCCCGCCCGATAAGGCCCCGCCGCCGTTGCGCCGCCGCTCTTTAAGGCGGGGGAACATCGTATAAGCTTCGTCCACGGCCGACCTTGGCCGCCCTTTAAGGCCCGTCACGAGGTTTTCCTCGACGGAGAGCGAGCGAAAAATATCGCGGGTCTGCGGGACATAGCCGAGCCCCAGTTCGGCCCGCCGCGAGGCCGATAGGTCGGTTAAATCGATCCCGTCCAGGGTCAGCGTGCCAGCATGCCGCCGGGTTTGCCCGACAAGGCTTGCCAGCGTTGTTGTCTTGCCGACACCGTTCCGGCCCAGGATGGCAATCCGGCTTCCGGCAGGGGCGGAAAGGCTGATACCGTCAATGATCCGGGTCTGCCCGTACCCCGCCGTAAGGCCATTGGCCTCAAGATGTCCCTTAAGCGCGCTCACGGGCTCTGCTCCCTAGGTAAACGTCTCGAACCTTTGGATCCGCTGAAATTTCAGCCGCTGAACCACTGCACAGCACTTGGCCTTGGGCCAAGACGATGATGCGCTGGGCGAAACGGAACACAAGGTCCATATCATGATCGATCATCAAGACGGCCAAATCGGCCGGAAGCCGATCAAGCGCATCCAGAATGCGGTGGGATTCGGAGTGGGGGACGCCCGCCGCAGGCTCGTCCAGAATCAGCACTTTGGGTTTCAAAGCCAGGGCGAGGGCTATTTCCAGCAAGCGCTGTAGCCCATAGGCCAGGGCCGAAATTGGGGTTTCAGCGACGGCAGAAAGCCCCATGATCGCCAAAAGCTCGTCAATCTCCGCTTTGGTCGCGGCATCGGGGTGCAAGCTGCCAAAGAGGCGGAACGTCTTTTTCCCGCGCTGTAGGAGCGCAAGATGCACATGCTCCCGGACGGTGAGGCTTGGAAACAGGCGCGCGATCTGAAACGAGCGGATGAGTCCCCGCTGCACCCGGGCTTGCGGCGGCAGCTTGGTAACATCGTGCCCGTCGAGATAAATCGCCCCCGCCGAAGGTTTCAGCACACCGGTAACGAGGTTAACGAAGGTCGTTTTGCCCGCGCCGTTTGGCCCGATCAACGCGCATCGCTCGCCCGCCTTTAGGCTGATATTGACGTTCGACGAAACGGCAAGCCCGCCAAAATTTTTAACCAGCCCTGAGACGCGTAAGAGCTCGCTCATATCCCCCTCCCCGCGAAGCGCCGGACCAGTTTTTCACTCAGCGCGGTAATGCCGCCCGGGGCGAATAAGACAATCCCAATTAGGAAAAGGCCAATGAACAGCATCCAGTGGAAGGGGTCGGTCGCGGCAAGAATATGGTGGATGGTCATAAACGCCACCGTCCCGATAACCGCGCCATAGAGACGGCCCGTGCCGCCCAGCACCAGCATCACGACCGCTTCAGCCGATAGGGTAAACCCAAGGCTATCGAGCCCAACAATCCCCGTCGTCACCGTGGTCAGCGCGCCCGCCAACCCAGCAAAAGCCCCGCTGACCGTGTACATGACCACCAAATACCGGCGCGGATTGCCCCCGAGGGCCGCGATCCGCAACGGATCTTCCTTTACGCCCCGGCAGGCAAGCCCAAAAGGCGAGCGCACGATTCGGCGGGCAATCGCATAAGCCACGATCAAAACCACCAGCGCGAAGAGGTAGGAGGTGCGCCCGTAGAGATCAAAGCGAAACAGACCGAGGACCGGGCTGGGATCGATACCCGATAGCCCGTCGCTTCCGCCCGTCAACTCCCGCCATTTATTCGCAAGCGATTGCAGAAGTTGCGCGACGGCAATCGTCAGCATCAGCAGGGTAAGCCCGTGGGCGTGCAGAATCAGCGCGCCAGTTATCAGCGCAACCAGCCCACCCGCGACGGTGCCGATCAGCAAGAGCAGCAGCGGATCCTGAACAAAATGGACCGCCATAATCCCTGCCGCATAGGCCCCCGCGCCAAACAAGGCGGCGTGGCCCAGAGTTGCGATTCCGGCATACCCCAGGACAAGATCGAGCGACAGAATATAAAGGGCCATTGTGAGAATTCGGGTCAGCAGCCCTAAATCCTCTGGGAACAGAAAATACGCTAGAATCCCCCCACCGATCATTAAGGGCAGGACTGTCGATTCTCCAAGCGCGCGGCCCCAGCGGGCGCGGCGATTTTCGAGCAAAGCGGGTAAACGCATCAGATCGCCTCTCACGCGGCCCTCCTATGGAAGAAGCCGTTCGGCCAGCGGAAAAGAATGAGGATGAGGGCCGCCGAGAAAAAGAATTCCCCGAAGTTCGGCACAAGGTAGCGACCCGCCGTATCGAGGATTCCCAAGGTCAGCGCCGCAACGACCGACCCCAGAATACTCCCCGCGCCGCCGACGGCGACAACGGCCAGAAACAGCACGATGTATCGGATGGCATAATAGGGATCGAGCGGCAAAAGTTCCGCCCCCAGCACGCCGCCCAAAGCCGCAAGCCCGGTGGACAGGGCAAAAACCGCTGTGTAGAGCCGCTCCGTGCGAATGCCCAAGGCTTCGGCCATGGCGGGATTATCGACGGCAGCCCGCAGTTTGATCCCAAAATTGGTTCGTTCCAGCAGCGCCCACAATCCCAAGATGGTGGCGGCCCCAAGGCCAATCACAAAGGCCCGGTGCAAGGGAATGGTTTTGGACCCCAGCGACACTGACCCACTTAAAAATTCCGGCAGCGGGATGCGTTTAACCGTCGGCCCGAAGCCATAATTGACGAGGGCAATAATAACGAAGGTAAGGCCAATCGTGAGGAGCACCTGCTGCAACTCGTTATTACCGCCATAGATGCGCCGATAGAGCAGACGCTCCAAGGGGAGCGTTACGATTATCGTCAGCAAAATTGCAGCAAGAAGCGCAAGACCATAGGGCAAACCGAGACTTTGCATGCCATACGACGCGAGATAGCCTGCGATCATGGCAAAGGCCCCGTGGGCGAGATTCACCACACGCATCAGCCCGAGCATGACCGACAGACCAACCGATATGATAAATAAGATAGTGCCGTAGGCGACGCCGTCGACGGCGATCCCTAAGATTGTTTCCATCACGGTTCTCCCTAGAGGCACGAGTTACCCGTGGGTAACTCGATCACCTCGGCCGTTTTTGGCTATTTCAGTACGCCGGGATAGCCCCAATCGGGCTGATTGGGCAGGGTCTCAAACTGCGTATTTTGCAGTTTTCCGTCTTTCTTTTCCGTCACGCGCAAATAGACATTCTGGGTCACATGGCGCGAAACCGGATCGATGGTGACGGGGCCGCGCGGGCTTTCCCAGGATAGGCCCTTAATGGCATTAACAGCTTTCAAACCGTCTTTGCCGCCGGCAGCTTCAATCATCTTGTAAATGGCATGAACGCCATCATACGCGCCGACCGAAAAGAACGTAACTTTATCGGAGCTGCCGAAAAGTTCCCGATGCTTGGCAAGAAACTGTTGATTGAGCGCTGAAGGATTGGCCTGGCTATAGTGGAATGCCGTGAGAAGCCCAATGGCCGTATCGCCCATCGAGGGCAAATCCGGCTCTTGCGTTAAATCACCAGGGCCATAAAACTTAATGCCGGTTTCTTTTAAGCCATTATCTTGAAAGGCTTTCACGAAAGTTGTCGTGATCGGAACCGGCAAAAAGGCATAAAGCGCTTCGGCTTTTGAATCTTTAATACGCTGCATGAAGGGCGCGAAATCATTCGTGCTCAAGGGCATGCGGATCGTATCGACAATTTTACCGCCCGCCTTTTCATAAACGGTTTTAAAGGCGGCCTCGGCGTCAATTCCGGGACCATAGTCGGTAACGGCGGTGATGACCGATTTCACCCCTTGTTTTGCGACATAGTCAGCAAGGGGCGCCGTTACCTGCCACAGTGTAAAAGACGTGCGCACGTAACGCGGCGACTTCTCGGTAATGATTGATGTCGCGGCATTAAAGATAACTGCAGGAATATTGGCTTCGTCGATCAGGGGTGCGACGGCCAAGGCATTCGGTGTAAGAAAATATCCTGCGAGAAAAGAAACCTTGTCCTTTACAATGAGTTCCTGCGAGAGTGCGCGACTTTGAGCGGGATTGACTTGCGGCAAGTCTTTATAAATGAACTCAATCGTATCCCCTTTCACGGTTTTACCGTGAATAGCTTGATAAACCTCAATCGCCTGCTTGAAGTTCTCGCCCCCTTGCGCAAATTGGCCCGAAAACGGGCCGACGACGCCAACTTTAATCACGCCCGCAAGGCTAGACCCCGACGACAGCGCGACACTCAGCGCGAGACCAACGACGGCCTTCCGCAAATAAGACATTGTTGTTTCCTCCCAATAGTGTTTTGAGCAGCTTGGCACTCGGTAATTTGCGGTTTCTGTGTCCGCATAACTCTAACTGAACTCTTATGATTAGGGAGTTCAGTTAGAACATTGAGTACTCATACTGAAGATACTGAACAATATCTCAAGTCAGATCACCGTTCGCAGGTATAAGTTTTTGTTAGCTCTCATGGTCGATTCCGGTGACCTGCCTTGGGAAATTTCGTCCTATTTGGAGTGACCTCCGCCCCCTTGAGAGGGCGGGCTTATGAAGCGCAGATATCGGTATTCTGAAGAAACAGGGGCCGGGGTCGTTACGGCGGATCTGTACCGCCCTTTTGGCCTATCGACTGCAGCTTCGTCGAACGGCGACGGAGGTTAAGCCGCTTTATTGGCCGCGTTTTGGAGCGCCCGGTCGAGCAGTCGGCGCGCCAAGACGCCGCCCGCGTCGATGTTGAAGCTCATCATTTTACGGTCGGGTCGCGCTAAAATATTTTGCTGCTGATGCACGAAGACGTCGATGTCTTCCATAAAGACGCCGCCTTGGGCTTCGCGAATCCGCATTGTCAGACCTTGATCCTCCGTTTCAAAATTGCGCGCAAAGCCCCAATGGTACAAGCAGCTAGTCTCGGTTTCTGGGGTGATGAGGTTGATGACGGTGGCGGAAATCCCTTGGGACCGGTCCCCTTGGGGCGCGCCGGTGCCTGCGCGGGCGACGCCGACATCAATTGTGATGACACTCGGAACCGAATATTCGCAAATCTGCCAGCGATCTACCAACTCCTTGGATTTCCAATTATGGACCCAGAAGGGGGGCGGCTCGACGTTAAGCGTCCAGCGGCTAACAACCGCGCGATCTCCGACAAGCTTCGCCTCGAACGGGGCTTCCGTCAGTTCTTTTTGACCAATGCTGGTGGAATGCACATAGGTTTCATGAGTCAGATCCATGAGATTATCGATGACCAAGCGGTAGTCGCAGGCGGTCTGGTAGGTGCCGCCATCGAAAGCCCAGGCCGGATCGGCGCACCAGGGCAACGCCGGAATGCGGGCGGGGTCCGCCAAAGCGGCGTCGCCGATCCAGACCCAAATGAAGCGATAGCGCTCGACAACCGGATAGGCGCGAATATGGGCATTGGGATTGATGGTATCTTGGCTCGGCATATGCACGCATTGCCCGCCTTCGATAAAGGTGAGCCCGTGATACCCACACACGAGCCGATCGTCCTGCACCGAGCCCTGGGAGAGCGGGAATAGGCGGTGAGGGCAGCAATCCTCTAACGCGACAAGACCGCGGTCGCGTTTGCGAAAAAAAACAATCTTCTCCCCACAAACTGTGCGCCCAACGGGCTTGCCACCAATGTCGCGATCCCAGGCCACGGCGTACCATTGGTCTTTTAAAAACATAATTCTCTCCCTTGTTTTTTTGGCTCCGCCAGCACCTGACAGAATTGCAAAGGCATTCTATGATTGGATACAATATACCGTCAAGCAGGTTTCCAGAAGCGCGGATAAGCCTTATTTTCAGCGAGAAAAACCCACCTTTAACCTCTTCCAATTATCGTAACGCCGTTTATTGTATCCAATAATACACTTAAAAAAGGGAGGAACGATCATGCAAGTGCGCCTTACCGCCATTCGATCCGAAACAAGCCGCGTGAAAAGCTTTCGACTGGAAGAGGTTGGGGGCGCTGATCTCGCCTCGGCTGAAGCGGGGGCTCATATTCGTCTCACGTTGCCGTTACGCGATGGCCCAGAAGTGCGCGCCTATTCGCTTTGGCGCGCCGAAAACGAGATTTGGATTTCAGTTCAACGGGAAGCGGGGGGGCGAGGGGGATCGGCGTATTTGCACGATCACGCGGCGGTCGGCGATCTGCTGTCCGCAAGTCTGCCGCCAAACGGTTTTCCGCTTGATGCAAGCGCGAAGCAAAGTCTCCTCATTGCGGGGGGAATCGGGATCACCCCGATTCTGGCAATCGCGCAGAGCTTGGCGGCCACGAGGGCCGATTTCCAAGTCCATTATACCGTCAGGGATTGGGCCAATGCCGCCCTGCTTGGCCCCTTGGCCGATGTTGCGGGAGACCGTCTCAGCCTGTACTGCAACGGCGGCGATCCGGGGCGGGGGCTGTCCCTTGAGGCGGTTCTCGCGCATCCAGCCCCGCATCGGCATCTGTACGTCTGTGGCCCCGGCCCCTTAATCGATGCAACTTTGCAAACCGCCGCCCTCCAGGGTTGGGCCCCGGCCCAGGTTCATTCCGAACGATTCGCGGCGGCCCCGGTGGGAGGGGCATCGCTCGCCCAAGATTTTGATGTGGTTTTGTCCCGGAGCGGCGCGCGCTATTCTATCGGCCCGAGCGAAACCATTCTGGATGTCTTGCTCGCAGCGGGTCATGACCCTTTGTATAGCTGCCAAGCCGGGAGTTGTGGGCTCTGCGTGACACCGATTGAAAGCTGCACAGGAAAGCTGGAGCATCGGGACTTTTTTTTAAGTCCCGCCCAGAAAGCTGCGGGGGACAGGCTTTGTCTGTGCGTCTCGCGGATCACCGCCGGAGAATTGGTGCTAGACCTCTAACTCTGACGCGACCGGGGCGGCAGCTTGCGCGCGGAAAAGGGCGATGTTTTCAATGGCGACATAGGCGTGCTCGCGCATCAAGGCCTCGACGCGCGCGCCCTCCCGCCCCAATAAGCCTGCGAGAACAATCTCGTGCTGCTGTTGGGCCCGGCGCAGGACGGTGAATTGCTGAACCGATACTGGAAGATTCTCAGCATCGTCAAAAAACGCGCTGGCGGAGGCAAATGGAATTCGATCATTCAGGGCTAAAGCCTGGGCCAACGCTATATTTCCGGCTGCGGCCACGAGAGTGCTATGAAATAGCTCATTAATTTCAGCCCATTCGATACCGTCACCGGGGTGCAACATGCCCTTCGCAAAAATCGCTTCGCCACGCTTTACGCAGGCGTGAAGAATTTTGCTCGATTCCAAATCGAGGCCCTTTTCGGCAGCGAGGCGCGCCGCGGTTCCCTCTAGAATACCCCGCAGTAAGATTGCGTCCCGAATATCTTTCTCGGAAAAAGCCCGCACCACAAAGCCGCGCCCAACCTCTGCCGAAACCAGCAACCCCTCTTGGGCGAGAATACTAAGCGCGTGACGAACCGGGGTTCGAGAAACCCCCAAAGACTGTGCGAGCCGTATTTCCGTAACCCGTTCACCGGCCTTCAAGGCGCCGGTCATAATCATTTCCCGCATGCGCAGAATAATCTGCCTTTGCTGCGACATACCAACCCTCCCAATCGACGGCACTATGAGCCACTACCACGAGCGATAATTCAATCTGAACCCTGGGCAATCCTTCCGGCAATATTGAGATTGCAATGTGGCGTTTTCTCGATTTGATAAACTGATCCGCCCATCAAGCCCCTACAATCCCGGTATCATCGTGACCCGGACTTGTAACGCCTAATCCCGACCCTCACCCCACCTGACTGGTGACAAGAACTGAAACCCCACCCGTCGGCTGGCGCGGGATGGACATAATTTGCGATTCCGAAAAACGGCTCTTCTTCATTCGAATATCCTCGTTCGAACGGCCGATAAAATTTTACCCACAATCGCCTGCAATCAAAGGGGGGATTACCGGTCGAGCCCATAAAAAGGCCCCGTTGCGCCCGACGGGATGGTGCATAAAAAACACCAAAAAATCTAATCTCGACACCTTCGCGCGCCCCAACCGATTTGGTGATTGTCATTCAGTCGCAAGAGGGGGCGAGAGCGGCATCAATCGCCAGATCTCCTTATCGGCTCAGCCATTTCTTGGTGGCAAAACACCCAAAAATTTTGCGAACAGAGCGAGAATTGACATGCAAAAAGGGACAATCTGGCAGTGCCTGACCGCCGCCGTCTTGGCTACCTGCGCCGTAAACACCAGCGCGATTGCGCGCGATCTAACCATCGTATCCTGGGGTGGAAATTTTCAAGACGCCCAGCGCAAGATTTTCTTTGAGCCTTACGCGAAGCAGACCAATAAACCTGTATTGGACGAACCGTGGGACGGCGGCATCGGCGTCCTTCAGGCCAAGGTCAAAGCCGGTAATCCCAATTGGGACGTGGTGCAGGTTGAAGCCGACGAGTTGGTGCTAGGGTGCGCCGATGGGCTGTTTGAAACGATCGATTGGGCTAAAATCGGCGGCAAAAGTAGTTTTCTGCCGTCCGCTGTTAGCGACTGCGGCGTCGGTGCAATCGTCTGGTCCACCGCCATTGCGTATGACAGCGCGAAAATAGCGAAAGGCCCCGCCAACTGGGCCGATTTCTGGGATTTAAAGAAGATCCCCGGTAAGCGCGCTTTGCGTAAAGGCCCCAAATATACCCTGGAATTCGCCTTGATGGCCGATGGCGTGGCCCCCAATGACGTCTATTCGGCTCTCGCTAAACCCGATGGCGTCGCTCGCGCTTTCAAGAAGCTCGACGAATTGAAACCCAATATTGTTTGGTGGGAATCCGGCGCGCAACCCTTGCAACTGCTGGCCTCGGGCGAAGTGGCGATGGCTTCGGCCTACAATGGTCGCATCACCGGTATTAACCGGACGGAAGGCCGCAAATTTAAGGTGGTTTGGCCGGGTAGCATCTATGCCGTCGATAGCTGGGTCATCCTGAAGGGAGCCGAAAACAAGGCTGCTGCACAGGACTTCATTGCCTTTGCAAGCAAGGCCGAGAATCAGGCGAAACTGCCGCAGTATATCGCCTATGGTCTGCCGAACATTCAGGCTGGCCGACAGGTTCCGGTCGAATATTTCGCCGATCTGCCGACGGCATCCGAAAATATGAAGCAGGCGATTCCGCTCAATGCCGATTTTTGGATCGATAACTCCGAAGCATTGACCAAGCAGTTCAATGCCTGGTTGGCGAAATAAACCCTCTTCCTTCGTCCCGCCGGGTTTGAGCCTGGCGGGGTTCTTTTTTTGGGAGACGGATACGCCATGAAACCCAGCATTCGCTTTGATGGGATCAGCAAGGCCTATAGTGCCGTGCGGGTAATCGATGACCTCAACCTAGATATTGGCAAGGGCGAGTTTGTGAGCCTGCTGGGGCCCTCGGGCTCCGGTAAAACAACCCTCCTGATGATTCTCGCGGGCTTTGAAGCCCCCACCGCAGGCAGCGTTTGGCTCGATGGCCGCCGCATCGACAAGCTTCCACCCTATAAGCGCGATATGGGCGTGGTGTTCCAGAATTACGCCCTCTTTCCGCATATGAGCATCGCCGAAAATATTGCATTCCCTTTGCAAATGCGGGGCGTGGGCAAGGCGGAGCGCGAAGAAAAAGTGGCCCGCGCGCTCGATATGGTTCAGCTTTCAGCCCTGCGCGACCGCTATCCGGCGCAATTATCGGGCGGGCAGCAACAGCGCGTCGCCCTCGCCCGCGCCCTCGTTTTCGAACCCGCTGTTGTGCTGATGGATGAGCCCTTGGGCGCACTCGATAAGCAATTGCGCGAACAGATGCAGCTCGATATCCGCGCCCTGCACAAAAGGTTGGAGCTAACCGTCGTGTTCGTCACCCACGATCAAGGCGAGGCCCTGACGATGTCCGACCGTATTGCTGTCTTCAACCGGGGCAAGATCGAACAAATCGGTAGCCCGCGCGATATTTACGACCGCCCGGCAACGCGGTTTGTGGCGGAGTTTATCGGCGAGACCAATTTACTCGAAGGTACGCTTGAAACCTTAAACGGCCCAACCGCCCAGGTTCGCCTAACGCGCGGCGGGCACTTGACCGTTCCGGCAGCAGAGGGGCTAACGCCGGGGCAAGCGGTTCTCGTTTCCGTTCGGCCAGAGCGCATTCGTCTCGCGGGTGCCGACATTAGCCTTGGCAATGCGCTGCCCACGCGAATTCTCGATAGCGTCTATCAAGGCGATCACCTGCGCGTGCAACTCGATGGCAGCGCTTTTGATTTCGTCGTGAAAGCCGACCGGCGCGACATCGATTGGACCCCCGAAGCCCCCGTAACCGCAGTGTTCCCTCCCGAAGACTGCTGGGTGATTCGACAATGAGACGGTCTGATCTAACCCGGCATGGCACGGCGCTAGCGCTGCTGGCCCCGTTGTTCTGCTTTCTCCTCGCCTTCTTCGTTTGGCCTTTGGCGAGCGTTATGAGCGAGGCCGTGTCGGACCAAGTGATCGGGCGAACGCTCCCTATCACCGTGCGGGCCATCGCCCCGTGGGACCGCATAACCCCGCCAACCGATCTGATGAAGGGGGCCCTCACCGAAGACCTTCGCCAGCTCACCGATAAGCAAGCGTTGGGGGATCTTGTCCGGCGTCTCAACAGTGCCCAAGCGGGTTTTCGCACCCTGATGATGAAAACCACGCGGGCGCTGGAACAGAGTGACGGGCCGATTATTCTTGCGGAAATCGATGCCCGTTGGGCAGAGCCAGCCTATTGGCGGGCGATTGCCGAAGCCGCTGCGCCCTATACCGACCGGCACGTGTTGGCCGCCGTCGATCTGACGCGCGACGCAGGCGGGGAGATTATCGCCATGCCCGCCGATAGTTCCGCCCATCGCGCGATTTTGGGCCGTACTTTCTGGGTGGCCGCCCTCGTCACACTGACCAGCCTCGCAATCGGCCTACCCTATGCAATGCTCGCCGCCTCCGTCACGGGCTGGAAGCGGCAGGCGCTGCTAGGGGCCGTGCTGTTACCGCTCTGGACCTCTCTGCTGGTCCGCACCGCCGCTTGGTACATTCTGTTGCAAGAACAGGGGCTTGTGAACGATCTGTTGCGCACCCTGCACCTGATTGACGGGCCGGTTCCGCTCATCTTCAACCGCCTGGGCGTGGTGATCGCCATGACGCATGTGCTGCTGCCGTTCATGGTGCTGCCAATCTATAGCGTGCTCCTGTCCGTGCCGCGCACCCTTATGCCGGCCGCCGCGTCGCTGGGGGCGGGGCCAATCCGGGCTTTTCTGCGGGTCTTGTTGCCGCTCAGCCTCCGCGGCGTTGCCTCGGGCGGATTGCTCGTCTTCATGGCCGCCATTGGGTATTATATTACCCCAGCGCTCATTGGCGGCGCGCAAGATCAGATGATTTCCTCGGTCATCGCCTTCTATGCCACCGGCTCGGCAAATTGGAATATGGCGGCGGCCTTGGGCCTCGTGCTGCTGGTGGCAACGCTGGCGCTCTATGCGGTCTATGGTTGGCTCTCCACCGACCGCGCGGTCCGGGGGTAGGCGATGTTAAAAATCCTGAAGCCATCCTTTGCCATCCTGGCGGTCGTATTTTTGCTGGCTCCGCTGCTGGCCATCATGCCGCTGGCCTTCACCTCCTCGGTCTTTCTCACCTATCCGCTGCCGGGGGTCTCACTGCGCTGGTTCGATGAGCTGCTCACCGCCGACGCGTGGCGCCGCGCCATCGGCAATACGCTGGTGATGAGTGTCGGCACGGCGCTTTTAGCGACGGTCCTCGGTACCCTCGGGGCGCTCGGACTGCGCGGCAAACTGCCGCTCGGCGGCGTGTTTCGCACGTTATTCCTGCTGCCGATGGTCGTCCCCGCCGTGGTGCTGGGGGTGGGAATGCAGTTGCTCTTTGGCCGGATGGGGATTTCCAACACCTATCTTGGCGTTATTGTGGCCCATACCGTTGTCGCCGTGCCCTTCGTGCTGGTGAGCGTGAGCGGTGCCCTCGCGGGGATTGATCCGCGCGTCGAACGGGCGGCCCTCAGTCTCGGCGCGCCGCCCGTTACGGTTTTCTGGCGCGTGACGCTGCCGCTCGCAGCGCCTGGTGTCGTGTCGGGAGCGGTCCTCGCCTTCGCCACCTCGCTTGATGAAGTGGTGTTAACCCTCTTCGTCGCAGGGCCGAACCAGCGCACCCTCGCGCGGCAAATGTTCTCAACTATTCGTGAGAACATCAGCCCCGCCATCGCCGCCGCCGCTTTTGTCTTCATCCTTGGCACCCTTGTTCTGGCTGCGCTTGTGCTGCTGCTGCGCCGCCGCACGGCCACCCGGATGAAAACTGCCGCCCCGAACTGACCTATCGAATCCTTGTGCTTGGAGATTGACGTTATGACCACCAATGCAACGCTTCTCGCCCGCCGTCTCGCGGCCGTTCCGCGCGGGATTTCCGTCGCCACTTCGGTTTTCGCCGACCGGGCCGAAAATGCCGAAATCTGGGATGTCGAAGGCAAACGCTATGTCGATTTCGGCGGCGGCATTGCCGTGCTGAACACCGGCCATCGCCACCCGCGCGTGATGGCCGCCGTCGCCGCCCAGTCGGAACGCTTCACCCATACCGCCTTTCAGGTTATGGCGTACGAGCCCTATGTGGAATTGGCGGAAAAGCTGAATGCCCGCGCCCCCTTCACGGGTCCAGCAAAGACAGCTTTCTTTACCACTGGGGCCGAAGCGCTGGAAAATGCCGTCAAAATTGCTCGGGCTGCGACGGGTCGCCCCGGAATCGTCTGCTTCACGGGCGGTTTTCACGGCCGCACGCTGATGACGATGGCGATGACGGGCAAAGTGCTGCCCTATAAGCGCCACTTCGGTAGCCTGCCGGGCGACGTTTTTCACGTTCCCTTTCCGGCGCCGCAAAACGGCGTGACGGTGGAAGAATCCCTAAAAGCGCTCCGGTTTCTCTTTGCCGCCGATATTGGCCCCGACCGCATTGCGGCCATCGTTATCGAGCCCGTTCAGGGCGAAGGCGGGTTCCTCATCGCGCCCACCGAATTGCTAAAAGCCCTGCGCGCGCTGTGTGACGAGCACGGCATTCTGTTGATTTCCGACGAAGTCCAAGCGGGGTTTGCCCGCACGGGTAGATTATTCGGCATTGAACATTCGGGGGTCGAGCCGGATCTCGTGACGATGGCGAAATCCTTAGCCGGGGGCTTCCCCCTGTCGGGCGTGCTGGGGCGGGCGCAGTATATGGATGCCCCCGAAGCGGGCGGGCTTGGGGGCACCTATGGCGGCAATCCCTTGGCCTGCGCTGCCGCACTCGCTGTTCTGGACGTAATCGATGAGGAAAAACTCTGCGACCGTGCGAATGCTATCGGCGCGCGGATTCTTCAGCGGATTACCGATATTCAGCGCCGCAATGATCGGGTGCCCCTGGCGAATGCGCGCGGCTACGGCGCAATGATCGGCGTCGATATCGTTAAGGGCGACAATCAGGAGCCGGATAAGGAGACGACGCAAAAAGTGGTGCACCGCGCCCTTGAGCTTGGCCTCATTCTACTCTCCTGCGGCACCCACGGGAACGTGCTGCGCATTCTCGTGCCGCTAACGGTTTCCGACGCGGTTCTGGCCGAAGGGCTGGACCGCTTTGAAGCCGCTTTGGCCGCCTAAGGGGAACAACCGACATGAGCTTTTCCCCCCTCGGCCTTGGGCGCACCGATCTGCTGCGCACCGATGCCTACATCAATGGCGCATGGGTTCCTGCCGCAAACGGCCAGCGTTTCGATGTGACCAATCCCACGACAGGGGCGGTGCTCGCCGCCGTTCCCCTGATGGGTGAAACGGAAACCCAAGCGGCGATTACCGCCGCCGCCGCCGCTCTCCCGGCCTGGCGCGCCCGGACCGCTAAAGATCGCAGCGCCCTCCTAATGCGCTGGCATCGGCTGATTATGGACAATCAGGAGGATCTCGCCCGCCTGCTCACGCTCGAACAGGGCAAGCCCCTAGCGGAAGCGCGGGGGGAAATCGCTTATGGTGCCGCTTTCATCGAATGGTTCGCCGAAGAGGGGAAACGGGCCTATGGCGATGTGATCCCGGCCCATAAGGCGGGCGCACGCCTGCTGGTGCTCAAACAGCCCGTCGGTGTTGTCGGCACGATTACACCCTGGAACTTTCCCAACGCGATGATCGCCCGAAAAATTGGCCCCGCCTTAGCGGTGGGCTGCACCGCCGTGATAAAACCCGCCGAGGCAACGCCGCTGTCGGCCCTCGCCCTCGCCGTGCTGGCGGAGGAGGCGGGCATTCCGGCGGGGGTCATCAACATTGTCACCGGCGATCCCGCGCGCATCGGCGGCGAGTTGACCCGCAATCCGATCGTGCGCAAAATCTCCTTTACGGGCTCCACGCGCGTTGGTCAGTTGCTGATGGCTCAATGCGCCGAAGGGGTGAAAAAACTCTCGCTGGAACTGGGGGGGAATGCTCCGTTCATCGTTTTCGATGACGCCGACCTCGATGCCGCCGTGACCGGGGCGCTCGCCTCAAAATTCCGCAACTCGGGCCAAACCTGCGTTTGTGCCAACCGCTTTCTCGTGCAGAGCGGTGTTTACGAGGCCTTTACCGCGAAATTCGCCGAGGCCGTCCGTAAACTTCAAGTCGGGGATGGGCTAACGGCGGGCGTAACGCAAGGGCCGCTGATAAACCGCGCCGCTGTGGAAAAGGTAGAAACCCTCTTGGCCGATGCTGTCGCCAAAGGGGGCCGGATCGTCACCGGCGGCAAGCCGCACGCGCGCGGCGGGTTGTTCTTCGAACCGACGCTGGTGGCGGACGTTCCCGCGACCGCCCGAATCGCCCGCGAAGAGGTTTTCGGCCCCGTCGCGCCACTATTCCGTTTTGAAACGGAAGCCGAGGCCATTGCCTTGGCAAATGACACTGAGTATGGCCTTGCGGCCTATTTCTACGCGCGGGATCTGGGGCGGGTCTGGCGCGTGGCGGAAGCGCTTGACTATGGAATGGTTGGCATCAACGAAGGGCTGATCTCCACCGAGGTTGCCCCCTTTGGCGGCATGAAAGCCAGCGGCACCGGGCGCGAGGGTTCAAAATATGGTCTCAATGACTATCTGGAGATCAAATACCTCTGCATGAGTTCGTAGAACATCCCCTGTGGTTAGCCGTTAATAGGGCTATTTTCCAATCGGCCAAAATAGGAAAGACTAAAACGCTGAGCTGGCTTTTTGGCGAAGAGACTTCCACACTCGGGCGGCTTCGGAGGCACTGCACCACCCCATGTTTTTACCATCCCTCGCTGCCCTGCGCGCCTTTGAGGCCGTCGCCCGACACAAAAGCCTGCGCAAGGCGGCGAAGGAATTGGGGATCGATCACACGGTCATCAGCCGTCACGTCCACGGGTTGCAGGAAAGCTTGGACGTGCCGCTGCTCTATACATCGCGCCAAGGCGTCGTGCTGACGGAAGCTGGTATGGAATATGCCGCCACGCTTACGGAAGCGCTGGGTCAGATCACGCAAGCGACGGTGAAGCTGCAACACGCAAAGCAGATGCGCTCGCTAACAATCGCCTCACTGCCCGGCTTCGCCCTTCGGTGGCTCACGCCGCGTCTGCCCGATTTTCAGCGCCGCAACCCCACGATCGATATTGCCGTCCGCCCCAGCGAAGAGCGGGCAAACCTCGCCGGTCTTAATGTTGACGGCGAGATTCTATACGGCACGCCAACCGAGCCCGAGCTGCGCTTCGCCCATATCGCAACCCCCCGTGTTTTCCCCGTTGCCAGCCCTCAGTGGCGCGCGGCCCATCCTGACGTGACCGAACCGCAACATTTCGGCGGGGCCTCCCTCCTCCATGAGGATAGCCATGACCAATGGCGGCGCTGGTTCCACACGATTGGTGTCCCCGTACCGGAACCACTTAAAGGCCCGCGCTTGTGGCACGCCCATATGGCGCTCGAAGCCGCCAAACATGGCCAGGGTGTTGCCCTGGGCAATGAGCTCATCTGCTCCGAAGATATCGCCAGCGGCGCGCTTGTGGAGATTGGCACAACGCGTGTCGCGCTAGAGCCCTATGTCTTCATTGCACGCCGCGACCGATGGGACGAGCCGCCCCTCGTTCGCTTTCGCAACTGGTTGATAGCCCAAAGTAAGCGTAGCTAATTAACACTGCGGGTGGAGCAATCCGTCAGAATTGCCGGTGGATGGCCCTGAAACGGAAGCGCGCTGAACCAGTTGAACTGGCCAGACTTCCTGGAAGCCGCCCACCGGGGAGCCTTCCAAGAGGGCCAGCAAATGATCGGCAACGCGCACGCCAGCGGCGCGAATGCCGGAAGTCATTGAGACGGCAAAACATACGCTCAATGGCGTTTCACCTGCGGTAAAGGGTTGGTGAGAAACAGTTTTTCCAGCGCCGGTTAGCCTTTGGCGGGATGTTGGGAGCCGTTCCCTTGCTCTCGAATTTTTGGCGGACGGCATTGCTGTCGTACCTCTTATCCCCATGCAAAAGTGCGGTTTTCGGGAGAGCGTCGAGCAGGGTATCGGCGGCGGTGCAATCGGCGACCTGTCCGCCGGTCAGCAGGAAAGCGATGGGGCGACAAAAGGCGTCGGTCAGGGCATGGATTTTCGTCGTCCGACCACCCCGCGAGCGACCAATCGCCTGCGCCCGTTCCCCCCTTTTTCGCCCCTTGCGCGGCCCATAGACCGATGGCGCATCGACTCAACGACACCCCGATTTCAACACATGAATGATACCGCTGATCACCCGGCGATCATCAACCCGCGCTTTCCCCCGTGTATCTTGGGGAAGATAGAGCTCAAGCCGCGAAAACTGCTCTGCCGTCAGCCAGAAATGTGTGTCGCTCATTCAAAGCCTCCATCACCAGGCTTTGAATCATGACCGCTTTGGCTTGAAAAGAGAGTTTATGGGGCCGGAGCCTAGGCACGTCAAAAATGTCGGGGGATCAGGTGGCGCTCTGCCGTGCCAGCCAGTTTAAGACCGTCTGATTAGTTTCCTCCGGCTCTTCCTCCTGGATCCAATGGCCGCAATCGAGGCAGACTACGTCAACATTTGGCACGAAATCTGTTAGTTTTTCAAATTTCGGGATGACGTCTCGATCACCATAGATCATGAGCGTCGGATGACGAACGATGGGGTCCACCTCGCCCAACAGGTGCCAGTTGCGGTCTAGGTTCCGGTACCAGTTGATGCCGCCCGCAAAGCCGGACCTCTCGAAAGCAGAGATGTAAACAGCCAGGTCGTGATCGCTCATCACGGGCTCGCCGAGCGCTGTTTCGGCCCTTGCGAGATTGATCATAGCCATGCCAGGCTCGGGCGCCTGAAGGGGTACGTTTTTCCGATAGAGGTTACGAAGGAAGCGGGCCGCATTCTTGTCCAGAATGGCGTCCGCGACGCCTGGCCGGCGATTGAAATGCACTAAGTAGTAATCGCTACCCAGCATCTGTTCCAGAAACTCAATCCACGGCGTTTCGCCACGTTCCTGATAGGGCAGGCTCAGATTGATCAATTTGTCGACCCGGCTGGGATGCAGCAAAGCCACCCCCCAGACGACCGCCGCGCCCCAATCGTGACCGACAAAGGTCGCATCCTGATATCCGTAGTGATCGAGGAGGGCTACAAGATCGCCCGTAAGGTGTTCAATGTCATAGGCCGTCACCTCGTCCGGACGAGACGAGTTACCGTAGCCCCGCTGGTTCGGAACGATGACATGGTAGCCCGCAGCGACAAGTGGGGGCACCTGGTGACGCCAGGAATAGGCGTGCTCCGGCCAGCCGTGGCAGAGCACAATGGGCCTGCCTCCGTTTTCGCGGCCAGCCTCGAAAACTTCGAGGTCAACGCCGTTGACTGGGAGAAGGGTGGCTTTGGGAAAATTCAATGTATCGAGCATCACTTACTCACCTTGTTGACATGTGCCATTGCTGCCTAAAGGTAAATGGTGCCAAATTTTGTCATCTTTGAATGGCAATGATCGCAAATGAAACCCCGCGCCCGACACGACGCCATCGTGCGCAGCCTTCGCCGCAATAGCACATCGACCGTCGCCGACCTTGCTGAGGCCGTTGGCGTGTCCAGACGCACAGTGCTGCGTGACATCAGCGCGCTGCGCGATCTCGGCTTCGTCATCTATTCCGAACCGGGGCGTGGGGGCGGCCTGCAACTGGACCCGCAATCCGTTCAGACTAAAGCCCGGCTCTCGGTCGCCGAAGTTTTTGCGCTGCTCATCAGCGTCGCATCCATGCGTGCCGCTGGCAGTCTGCCCTTCTCAGGCCTGGCTGATGCCGGTCTTGCCAAGATTGAGAGCGCCTTGCCTCCCGACAAGCTGCGCGATCTGCGACGGCTTCTGACCTGCTTGTATGTCGGGCAACTGTCTCCGCTGGTCGATATTTCGGATATGGGAACGATTGATCCCCTGCTGCTGCCGACCTTCGAGGATGCATTTCTCCAACAGCGGCATTTGCGATTTCAATATTGTGACTCGAAGGGAACCGTGACTAACCGAAATGTTGAGCCGCAGGCCATGTTGATCTTGCCGCCCCTTTGGTATCTGGTGGCCTGGGATCCGGCGCGCGAGGGGTTTCGCCATTTTCGAATGGACCGGATCGGTCGACCGCAAGTCGAAGAACGCGCAACTTTTCAGCGACGCCATGTACCATTCGAGGATCACGTTCGTCCGGTTCGTGACCTATCGCGTTAGACGTCGCACGAACAGTAATCACCTGGAGAAGGAGCGTGGCAACAGCGTGCGCAGTCGCAAAGAACGAAGTGTGCCGCTCTGGCGAGCGACCGCCGCACTCATCAAGTCCTGGCGCCGCCGGATCGGAGATCCGACAGGCGATGCTATTCTTTTCCCAAATCGCAGTGGTGGACGAATGTCCCGCTCCAACGTCACGCAGCGGCTAGACCTTGCGGTAGCCATTGCTGGCCTCAAAAAACCGGGCCTCCTTGAGCGCCCGATCACCCCCCATACCGTGCGGCACACGACGGCCATGCACCTGTTGCAATCAGGCGTCGACATTACCGTGATTGCCCTTTGGCTCGGGCACGAGGACACCGCAACGACGCATATGTAAGTGGAAGCCGATATCGCGATGAAGGAACAGGCACTGATGAAGCTCCAACCAAGCACCGCCGCGCCCGGAAGGTTTAGGGCCTCCGACACTTTGCTGAGCTTCTTGCAGTCCCTGTGATTATGTGGAGTGCTTGGTGGCGGCCCCGGCGCATTTTCGGGGACCGCCGCCGGCACCTGCGCACAATCCGGCGCTCCGCATAATTTCGGTGATGGAAATCTTTGCATAACCAAAAAACGCCCTCTTCGCAGGCCATGGCACCGGAGCCGAAAACTGGGCCGTCATCGCCTCGCTAATCGAAACCTGCAAAATGAACGGTATCGCCCCCCAGGCTTGGCTGACCGCAACCCTCACCGCCATCGTTCAAGGCCATAAGCAGAGCCAGATCGACGACCTGCTCCCGTGGACCTATCGCGCCAAGGTGTGAGCAGGACAGCGCTTATTGAACACCGATAAGGGCTGCCAGTTTACGTCATCTGTCCAGACCGATCGGTTGAAGCGGGTCGGAACCCGGATTTCGATGGACGGCAAGGGGCGCTGCCTCGACCATATCTTCATCGAAAGCCTCTGGCAGTCCCTGTAGAATGAATGCGTCTACCTGCACGCCTGGAAAACAGGATCGCAGGCCTGGGCAGGCATCGGGCGCGAGATCGCCTTCAACAATCAGAGCCGCCCACTCACAGCCCATGGCGGACAGCCGCCCACCGTGCTCTACTTGACCGCAACACAAACCGATCAGCAAGGGCAGGCTGTAGCCTAAATCACCGGGAAACCTGTCCAAAGGTTGGAGAGTAGCTCATTTCCATCAATAAGCGATCCAAGCCAACCTCCTTAGAAAGCTACCTTGAGCGCGCTTCAGACAATTTGTGGATCCAGTTTGTCAACGGCTCCTAACGATGCTCGGGGGTACAATAGAGCCGGTATAGCGTTTCCAAAATAGCGCGCACTTCAGGACTTGCCAGCCGGTAATAGATCGTTTGCCCATCCCGGCGGGTTTCGACCAGTCCCAGCGCCCGCATTTTTCCAAGGTGCTGGGAGAGGGCGGCCTGCGCCAGTTCAACGGCGGCGGCCAGCACGCCGACCGATTTTTCACCGTCCAATAGATTACACAAAACGAGCAGGCGTTTCGCATTGGCCATTGCCGTCAGCACGCGCGAGGCTTCTTCGGCCCGGGACTCCAGGGTCGCCATATCGGCTGGCGGGGCTACGATCATTTGATCCATACCTTGCTTCCTTATCTTATAAATTAGAATAGTCGAATGTTCGTACGTTAAAGCCTTAACCTATTTCAGGCGAGCTGGCAATTGGTCGCCGATCCGAAAGGGCTCCGAGGACGGGCCAATTTTCGCTTGATATTTTAGAAAATGCGCATATGCTAATTCTTATGAATTAATCAGTTGGAGGCTTCGATGACAAATGTTGGTGGATTGGACCGGATCATGCGGTTCGTGATTGGCGCGCTGCTCATTGTCACCCCCTTCGTTCCGGGGCTTCAAGATCTTGTTGCCAGCTGGGGGGGCTGGAAATATGCGCTGACGGTTGTTGGGGGAATCATGGTGACTACGGCGGCTATGCGCTTCTGCCCTGCCTATATTCTCTTCGGTATCCGAACCTGTCCGGCGTCCCGTCGATAGAGGGGGCGATGACGGAATTTACGCCCGCGAGCGCGCTGGCGGGCGGGGCTATGATCGGCCTTGCCTCGGTGCTGCTGCTCGCTCTCTTCGGGCGCATTGCCGGAATTAGCGGCATCGCCGTTCGTCTGCTGCCGCCCTATACCGATGGCGAAACTTTGGGCCGCGCCGCCTTTCTGCTTGGAATGATTGCCGCACCGCTGCTGGTCCTGCTGCTGGGAGGCGAGTTGCCCACCATGACGGTTGATCCTGGGCCAATGCGCTTGCTCCTTGCCGGGGTTCTAGTCGGCTTCGGGGCTGTCTATGGGAATGGCTGCACCTCTGGACATGGGGTCTGTGGTCTGTCGCGTCTATCGAAACGCTCCTTCGTGGCCGTTGCGGTCTTTATGGCAACGGCAATTGCGACGGTTTTCGTCACCCGCCATCTGATTGGGGTTTAGCGATGCGCTCGCTGGCACACTTCGGCATCGGTTTAATGTTTGGGCTTGGGCTGCTGATCTCCGGTATGAGCAATCCAGCGAAGGTTTTGAATTTCCTCGATCTTACCGCAATTTCAACCGGCGGATGGGACGCGAGCCTTGCACTCGTATTAGGGGGGGCGGTTGCGGTAGGATTGATCGGTTTTCAGACCGTCCTGCGCTGGCGCAAACCGCTGATCGCGGAGGCTTTCGCGCTGCCTACCGCCACCCAACTTGACCGGCGCATCATCATCGGACCGGCGATTTTCGGGATCGGTTGGGGACTTGCCGGTTTCTGCCCCGGCCCGGCGCTGGTCGCCCTCGGCACAGGGTCGGCGCCAGCCGCAATCCTCGTGGCGGCGATGTTAGCGGGAATGGTTGCTGCCCGGCTCATCGCTCGTTAACGCACGCATTCTTTCCCGCCCGCTCTTTCAGGAGAAACCAACATGACGGTTGCGCCTTCCGCACCGGTAGCTCCCGGCTTGCCTACCGAGTCCTCAGTGAAACCGCAGGTAACTGGGTTTTTCGATCCTGCGACGAACACCATTAGTTATGTCGTGGCGGATCCGACGTCCTCCGCCTGCGCTGTTATCGATTCTGTCTTGGATTTTGATTACGCCGCCGGGCGCACCAGTACGGCCTCTGCTGATGCCATCATCGCTTATATTGAGAAAACCGGGCTCCGGCTGGAATGGCTGATCGAAACCCATGTGCATGCCGATCATCTCTCGGCGGCCCCCTATCTGAAGGCCAAGTTGGGCGGTAAGGTCGGCATTGGCGAGGATATCCGTACCGTTCAGACGACCTTCGGGGCTGTCTTCAACGCGGGCAGTGATTTTCAGCGCGATGGTCGCCAGTTCGATCATTTGTTCAAGGATGGTGAGAGGTACCAAATTGGCGGGCTTACCGGGCTAGCACTCCATACCCCCGGCCATACGCCCGCCTGCATGACCCATGTGATCGGGGATGCGGCTTTCGTTGGCGATACGCTCTTCATGCCCGACGCAGGATCCGCCCGCGCCGATTTTCCGGGGGGTAATGCCCGGACTCTTTTTCGGTCGATGCGGCGGATACTAACGCTTCCGCCGGAAACGCGCCTGTTCCTATGCCATGATTATGGCCCCAATGGCCGCGAGATTCGGTGGGAAACCACCGTCGCTACCGAGCGCGCCGAAAATATCCATGCGCGCGACGGGATCAGCGAGGATGAATTCGTTGCCCTGCGCGAAGCCCGCGACCGCACGCTCGCTATGCCGCGCCTGATTCTTCCATCGATTCAAGTGAATATGCGGGCCGGTGCCTTGCCCCCCGCCGAGGAAAATGGCGTCGCCTATCTCAAAATTCCCCTGAACGCCCTTTAAGGTTCCCCCATGAAAAAACTATCGCAAACTCTTTCCGTCGCCCCGCAAATCCAACCGCAAGAGGTTGCCCGTCTTGCCGAGGCCGGGTTCAAGAGCCTCATTTGTAACCGTCCCGATGGCGAAGAGTCCGGCCAACCCGCCTTCGCCACGATTGCTGCGGCGGCCGACGCGGTAGGGATGAAGGCGGTTCATCTGCCCGTCGTCTCCGGCGCAATTACGCCCGAACAAGTGCGTGCGTTTGCTGATCTGATCGCGCGCCTACCCGATCCGATTTTCGCCTATTGCCGCTCCGGCGCGCGCTGCGAGATGCTCTGGACCCAAGGGCAAGGCCTCCCCACGTGATTCAGGATTTACTCGCGGTCCTCTCGGGGAGCTTCGTCGGCTTCACTCTCGGCCTGATCGGTGGCGGCGGCTCCGTTTTAGCGGTGCCGCTGCTGCTTTATGTTGTGGGCATTGCCGATCCGCACCGAGCAATTGGCACCAGTGCGCTGGCAGTTGCGGTAAATGCCTTCGCCAATCTGGCCCAGCATGCCCGACGCGGAACGGTGAAATGGCCGTGCGCCGCCGTCTTTGGCGGGGCGGGCATTCTCGGGGCAGCGATTGGCTCCACCCTCGGTAAGCTGGTGGACGGTCAAAAACTACTGTTTCTGTTCGGCCTTGTGATGATCGTCGTGGCGATTGCTATGGCCCGGCCCCGGGCGGCGGCGGGCGGCGGGAATGTCCACCTTGACCGGCAGAACGCGCCCCGACTGATTGCTGTAGGGCTTACCGTCGGGGGGCTGTCGGGTTTCTTTGGCATCGGCGGCGGGTTTTTGATTGTCCCAGGCCTGATTCTGGGCAGCGGTATGGCGATGCTTAATGCAATCGGCTCATCGCTGCTCTCCGTCGGGCTCTTCGGACTTACCACCTCGGTAAATTACGCCCTCTCCGGCCTCGTCGATTGGACAATTGCGCTAGAATTCATCGGCGGTGGGGTGATCGGCGGTTACTTAGGAACCCGCCTTGCCGCGCGCCTTGCCCCCCAACGGGCGACCCTCAACCGCGTGTTCGCGCTGCTTGTCGCCACCGTCGGGGTTTATATCCTCTGGAAAAACATTTAAGGAGAATTAACCTCGGCCTTGAAGAGATTGCCGATTGGCTTGCTTCTCATGGTACGGGTCGGCTGTGATGATCAGCAATTTTGGTAGGTGCAAAGGTCTGCGAGACCGTATAATATATACGATAAATATAACTTTACGGGCAGTTTCGTGCGGCTAACCCAATATACGAATTTCACGCTTCGGGCCCTTCAGCTCCTGGCATTACGTCATCCAGCAATCGTTACGGTGGATGATATCGCGCGGGCGCATCGTATTTCACGATCACACCTTGTTAAAGTCGCCCACGTACTTGGCCAGCAAGGCTACATCGAGACGATCCGGGGGCGCGGGGGCGGATTGCGCCTTGCGCGGCCCGCCGAGACTATCACTGTCGGGGAAATCGTCCGATTGACCGAAGCGCCGCTGGAACTGGTGGAATGCTTCAATCTGGCAACCAATAGCTGCCCGCTTTGCGGCATCTGTCGCCTCTCCCAGGGGTTTCGGCAGGCGCTTGCGGCCTTTATGGCGGTTCTCGATACAATGACGATCGCCGATATTGCCGCCAATCGGTTGGATCTGGAGGCGCGACTCACGCCCTTGATGGGTTTTGCCGATCCAGTCGGAGAATCTTGACTGGGCCGGGCCAACCCACGGCCAGCGGAGTATGGGAAACGATAAGAACCGCCCGGGCCGGTTTTGCCCGCACCCAGTTCGCCAGCCCTGCGGTTACTTGGGCAGCGGTAGCATAGTCCAATCCAGCGAAAGGTTCGTCGAGCAGCAGCAGCGCCGGCTGCGCTAGCAGCGCGCGGGCGATGCCGACGCGGCGCAACTCCCCGCCCGAAAGCCCGGTCCCGCCCTCGGCGAGGGGCGTCGCCAACCCCTCCGGCAACCGAGCGATCAACGGGTTCAATCCCGCCAACTCTAAGGCCTCCCAAAACGCCTCGCCCGCGATAGCAGGGTCGGCGAGGCGCAGCGCTTCGGCCAAACTGCTGGCCCCGAACTGCGGCGTTTGCGGAGCCAAGGCTACCGTGCGCCGTACCGCAGCCCCGCGCAAATCGGCAAGCCCAATACCGCCGTAGACGATTTCCCCTGCGACCGGCGCGCGAAGCCTTAGCAGGGTTTCGAGTAGGCTGGTCTTGCCCACCCCAGACGGGCCGGTCACCATCAGAAGCTCGCCAGCGGCCAGGGTGAAATCAATCGGCCCGCACCGCGTATCCGGCCCGCCGGGCTGAAGCATGAGCCCCTTGACCTCAAGCGGCAAACACGTGGTGAGCACCGCCGATTGAGTCGGCTCGAGCGGCGTCGACGGCGCTTTCAGCACGGTCGCGAGCTCAGCGGCGGCCCGGGTGCTTTTCGGCCAGAGCGGCGCAAGCAGGGCGAGGCCACCGGCAGCGTGTAGGCTCGCGACCCCGGCCAGGGCAACCGCCAGCGCCATCGGCAGATCGCTGCCCACGGCGTGCGCTCGGAATAGGGCGAGCGCGGCGAATAACCCGGCGGCGGCAGTCGGCAGCACTCCCCAGCGGCGGGCGCGGGTTTCGATCTCCTCCCGCCGGTCCCAAGCGGCACTACTTTCCGCCAAGAGAGCTGCGGTTGCGGTCGGGAGCGCGTTGAGGCACTCGAGCGCGCGCGCGCCGTCGATCATCTCCCCGGCAGCCTGCCGCTGCGCCGCTTCAAGCGTGGCAAGCTCGATTGCCGCCTGCCCGACGCCCCGCGTCCGGCGGCACAGATCCCAGGTAATCAGACCAATGGCCCCGGCGGCCAAAAGGGTGCCCAAACCATCGACCGCTGCCGCCAGCCCCCCGGTTAAAGCGACGCCAGCCGCGACGCCGATGCTCGGCACCCAGAGCCTGAGGAAACCAGCTTCGGCGGTGTCCACCTCCTCGATCAACTGCGCTTGGCTTGTGGCGGGCAGCGGCGCGACGCCGGGCCGCGACAGCGCCAGGGCGCGGAACAGCTTGGGGCGCAGATGGGCTGAAAGATGCAGCGTTGCGGCGTGCCCGACGATCTGTTCGGCGTAGCGACCCGCGACCCGCCCAACAGCGGCGGCGCGGATTCCAGCACTGGGATAGAGATGATTGAACGACCAGGCGGCACCCCCCAATCCCGCCAAGGCCGACGCGGCGATAAACCAGCCGGACAGGGCGAGCAACGTGACTGATAATGCCGCCGCTCCCGCTCCGAGCAGCAGGGCTATCAACAACCGTCCGCGTTCGGGCCGTCCCAATGCACGCCAGAGATCAAGCATGGTATCCGGCCTCCGTCAGAAAGACGCGATGATCGGCAAAGGCGATGACTGCCGGACTATGACTCGCGATCACGAGTGTGCGGGGTCCGGCAAGCCCTCGCAGCGTTTCCAAAAAATGCGCCTCGGCCACCGGGTCGAGGTGGGCGGTTGGCTCGTCCAACAGCCACAGCGGGGCCGGGTGCAACAGGGCACGGGCCAGCGCGAGCCGCTGGCGCTCACCGCCCGAAACGGCACTGCCGCCCCGCCCCAGAGGCCGCAATAAGCTCTCGGGCAGCGCCCATACGCCGCCGCTCAATCCGGCCGCCGCGAGTGCGGCTGCAATCTCAGCCGCGCTGTGCGCAACCGCCGTGCTGGTTAGGGCCGACTGCAAGGGCTGATCTGGGAACCACACAGTTTGGCCGAGATAGGCGATACTATCAATCAGCGTTTCCCCCGGATGAAGCGCCCGGTCATCCACCCAAAGCGCGCCGGCCGCACGGGAGCAGTCGGCCAAAAGTGCATTGAGCAGGCTGGTTTTTCCAACCCCTGACGGGCCTGCCAGCACGGTGATCCTTCCCGCCGGTGCGGTGAAGGTAAAGGGGCCGATAGGGGGGCGGGACGGATCGGGCTGTAGGCATAAATCCTGCGCCCGGATTGTTGGCGCGCCTACTAGCGTCGGACACCGGATTTTGGGGGGCGGCGCGGGCCGGGAAAGCCATTCAGCAAGATCGTTTGCCGCCGCGACCGCATGACTGCGGGCGTGATGCAGCCCCGCGAGCCGTCGGATCGGCGCAAAAAACTCCGGCGCGAGGACCAGGGCGACCAATCCTGCGTCAAGGCCAATAGTCTCCCCCGTCGCGACCGGGAAGAGGCCGAGCAGCTTGAAGCCAATATAAACCGCAACGAGCGCGACCGAGACGGCGGCAAAAAACTCCAGTACGGCAGTACTAAGGAACGCCCGCCGCAAAACGTGCATCGTTCCGTCGGTCAAGGCGGATGCCGCTTCTTCAAGCCGGGCCGCAGTCCGGTCAACGGCGTTGAAGGCGCGCAGGGTGCCGCTCATCGCCGCCGCCTCGAAGAAGACGCCCTGTAGCCGGTCGAGCGCGGCTTGTTGTGCCCCCGCAGCGCGCGTTGTGCCGCTGATCGTCAGCCACAGAAAGAGCGGCAGCAGCGGCAGGCTGAGTGTCATTAATACCCCTGCAACCCAGGAGTGCGGGAACACGGCCGCCAGAATCATCACCGGCCCGAGAACGGCAAAACGCTTGCCGGGCTGCCACTGCGCGGAAAAACCGGCAAGATGACCCGTGCGGTCTAGGATCTGGCTGACCCGCTCGCCCCGCGGAGCACCATCCCAAAAGCGGGCACCGTCGCGGCAGGCGCGGGCAGTAATTTCCTCCCGCGCCGCAAAGACAATCGCCTTTCCGGCCCAGGCCGCCGCCGTATCGGCCCCCCATTGGCTCCCTGCCCGCAGCAAACCGCTTCCGGCGGTCAGCAGAAGGCCAGGCAGCAAATCCCGCCCGCCGAGCCAAGCCGCGCAAACTGCCCCTAACCCGAGGGCGAGGCCGATTGACGCTAGGGCACCCAGAAGCAGTGCCGCCAAAACCAGCCGTTCGGCAGGGCGCGTACCCCGGCTCCACCGGGCGAGTGCCTCAGCGGCAAATTGGGGGTGAGGCTTCGACATGGGGCAATCCTACTGCGTCAAAACTTCTAATGACAATGTAACTTTAAAGTTATAGGCTGCGTATCAGTTTAAAGCAAGGCATCGGACGGCGATGCTGGGCGTGCCTTTTGTACGAGAACCGCTCAAACGCTGCCCCCTGTCGTGTTCCTTTTCACAAGGCCTGTCCATGATCCGCATCATGAGGACGGGAAATCAGCACTGATACGCTCCGGATCGGTGCAAAAGCTAGCCTGGAGGCCCGCCTATGTCGGATGCCCTATTGATCGCCGACCTGTCCCGTTGGCAGTTCGCGCTGACGGCGATGTATCATTTTCTGTTCGTCCCCTTAACGCTCGGCCTCTCGATGATCCTAGTGATTATGGAGGGGGCCTATGTGCTGACCGGAAAGCCGGTTTGGCGCGATATCACCCGCTTCTGGATGGGCCTCTTTGGGATCAATTTCGTTCTGGGGGTCGCGACGGGGATCACGATGGAATTTCAGTTCGGAACGAACTGGTCCTATTACTCCCACTATGTTGGCGATATTTTCGGCGCGCCGCTGGCAATTGAGGGCCTTATGGCCTTCTTCTTGGAAGCAACCTTCGTTGGGCTGATGTTCTTCGGCTGGGACAAGCTTTCCCGCCCCGCCCATTGGTTCGTTACCGGCATGGTTGCACTCGGCTCGAATCTGTCAGCGCTGTGGATCTTGATCGCCAATGGCTGGATGCAGAACCCGGTCGGCTCGGCGATGAACCCTGATACGATGCGAATGGAAGTGACAGACTTCGTCGCGGTTCTGTTCAACCCCGTCGCCCAGGCGAAATTCGTGCATACGGTCAGCGCGGGCTATGTGACCGCCGCGGTCTTTGTTCTGGGGGTTTCGGCCTATTATATGCTCCGGAACCGCCACCTTGGGCTCGCCCGGCGCTCCTTTGTCGTCGCGGCGGCCTTTGGGCTGGCGGCCTCGCTGTCGGTTGTCGTGCTGGGTGATGAAAGCGGTTACACGTTGACCGATAACCAGCGGATGAAACTGGCGGCGCTCGAAGCCATGTGGGAAACCGAGCCGGCTCCGGCCCCGCTTACGCTTTTCGGCATTCCTGATCAGGTGGCGCGCAGCACGCATTATGAAGTGCAGCTTCCCTGGGTGCTTGGCCTCATCGCAACCCGCAGCCTGGATGGAACCGTGCAGGGCATCAAGCCGTTGGTGGCGATTGCCGAATCGCGCATCGAAAACGGTGTTAAAGCCTATGATGCGATCGAACGCCTCAACGCTAACCCGAAGGATCGGGCGGCGCGGGAGCAGTTCGAAGCCCATAAGCTCGATCTCGGGTATGGTCTGTTGCTGAAACGCTATGTGGACGAACCCCGGACCGCCACGCTGGAACAGCGCCAGAAAGCCGCCTGGGATACGGTGCCAAACGTGGCGCTGAGTTTCTGGTCCTTCCGCGCCATGGCGGGGCTTGGCTTCCTGTTCATCGCGGTTTTTAGCGTCGCTTTCTATACCGCCTCCATCCGCCGCAAGCTGCCGGTTTGGTTCTTGCGCTTGTCGGTTCTGATTCTTCCCCTACCGTGGATTGCCGCCGAACTCGGGTGGGTTTTGGCCGAAACCGGGCGGCAACCCTGGATCATTGACGGCGTTCTGCCGACCTTCCTTGGCGTCTCGTCCCGCACCGTGACCGAGGTGGTCATCACCATGGTCGGCTTTACCCTGCTCTATGGGGTGCTGCTGGTCATCGAGATGTCGTTGATGGTGAAGGCGATCCAGAAGGGGCCGGAGCCCGACGCGCTGGCACCCACCCTGCCGGGAAGTGCCGGTATCGCCCTCGGCGGTCGCGCGACCGCCCAAGCCGACCGCTGAGGAGACAAACGATGGAATTGCTCGATTACGGAACCTTACGTCTCCTCTGGTGGGGACTGCTCGGGGTCTTGCTCATTGGCTTTGCCCTGACCGACGGGTATGACCTCGGCGTTGCAAGCCTTTTGCCCTTCGTTGCAAAGACCGATGCCGAACGGCGGCTGGTCATCAACACCATCGGCCCGATGTGGGAGGGCCATCAAGTTTGGTTCATCCTCGGTGGCGGCGCAATTTTTGCGGCTTGGCCTTACGTTTATGCCATCAGCTTTTCCGGCTTTTATCTGGCCATGTTCGTGGTGCTGGCGGCGCTGATTTTGCGGCCTGTGGGCTTTAAGTACCGCTCGAAGCGCCCCTCCGCTGCGTGGCGCAGTGGGTGGGATTGGGCGTTGTTTACCGGCGGCGCGGTTCCAGCGCTGATTTTCGGCGTTGCCGTGGGGAATGTGTTGCAGGGCGTGCCGTTTACCCTCGATTCCCATCTGCGGGAAACCTATCACGGCAGCTTTTTCGGACTTCTCAACCCCTTCGCCCTGCTTGCTGGGCTGTTGTCGGTGGCGATGCTGGTCGCCCATGGCGCGGGCTGGCTGGGCCTGAAGGCGGAACTGGGGCCGGTGCGCAACCGTGCGCTAAGGATCGGCGGTTTGGCTGCTGTCGTCGCCGCCTTGCTATTCGCGGCGGGCGGGGTTTGGTTGATGCTCGCAGGCCAAGGTTATCGGATCGATAGCGCCATTGATATGGCAGGGCCGTCGAACCCGCTACGCAAAAGCGTGAGCCTCGTGAGCGGCGGCTGGCTGCTGAACTATAGCCGTTACCCGTGGATGATGCTGGCCCCGGCGCTGGGGGTTGCTGGAATGGCGCTCGCCGCCCTAGGTCTCGTTCGGCGGGCAGCCCCGCTGGCCTTTATCGGCTCTAGTTTGGGAATCACCGGGATCATCGCCAGCGTCGGCGCGTCGATGTTCCCCTTCATCCTACCAAGCTCGCTCGATCCGAAAGCGAGCCTGACGGTCTGGGACAGTAGTTCCAGTCACCTCACCCTGTTCATCATGCTGATCGTCACGCTCATCTTCGTGCCGCTTATCCTCGTGTACACCGGGTGGGTTTTCAAAGTCCTTTGGGGCCGGGTCAGTACCGAGGCCGCCAACGGACCAACGTCCTACTAAAAAACAGGGAGGAAAATCATGTGGTATTTCGCTTGGATTCTGGGCCTCGGATTGGCCCTTGCCTTCGGTATTCTGAACGCCCTCTGGCACGAATTCTCGGGGGAGGCGCAAGCGTGCGACAGTGTAGACTGTACCCCATCGTCGACGTTGCGGGCGTGAGGGGCGCATGGAGACCCGTTGGGACGGCTGCCGGATCGACCGGCGGCAACTCTTCCGTGCGGCTTTAGCCCTTGGGCTGGTTGGGAGCCTTCCCACCGCCCAAGCGGCCCCCCGCGTTCAGAGCAAGGCTCGGATTATCATTCTCGGCGGCGGGGCGGCCGGTCTTGCAACCGCGTCCCGGTTGATGCAACGCCTGGATGGGGCGAGCATTACCTTGGTCGATGCGCGTAAGGCGCATTATTACCAACCCGGCTTTACCTTGGTCGCGGCCGGGTTGAAATCTGCCGATTATACCGTTTCGGAGACACAAGATTACCTGCCGAATGGTGTTGCGTGGCGCACGGCGGCGGCCGCGGAAATTGATCCGATCGCCCGAAAGGTCGGCCTGTCGGACGGCAGTAGCTTGCCATACGATTTCTTGGTCGTCGCGGTTGGATTACGCTTGGATTATGAGGCGATTGAGGGCATGAGCCCCGATCTCATCGGCCAAAACGGAATTGGTAGCGTCTATGGCGGCCCGGAAGCGGCGGCAGCGACGTGGCGAGCGATGTCGGTCTTCGCCGATCAAGGCGGCGTCGGCCTGTTCGGGCGGCCTGCGACCGAAATGAAATGCGCGGGTGCGCCGCTGAAATATGCGTTCATCACTGACGATTACCTGCGGCGGCGCGGGAATCGCGGTCGGGCCAAGCTGATCTATGCCGCACAGAACACAACGCTTTTCTCTGTCCCGATCGTGTCGGAGAAAGTGCGGATGCTGTTCGGCGACCGGGACGTGACCGTTGCCTATAATCACGTCATTTCCGCTCTTGATCCCGTCAAAAAAATCGCAACCTATGCGACACCAGCTGGACGGGTCGAGATGGGGTTCGACTTCATTAACGTCGTCCCGCCGATGCGCGCGCCGGACGTGGTGCGCAAAAGCCCGCTAGCATGGCAAAGCGGGCCGTTCGCCGCCGACGGCTGGATGGAAGTTGATATGGCCAGCTTGCGCCATAAGCGTTTCCCAGAAATCTTCGGGGTCGGCGACATTGCTGGGGTTCCGAAAGGCAAGACGGCCGCGAGCGTCAAATGGCAGGTTCCCGTCATGGTCGATCATTTGATCGCCAGCATCACCGGCGGAACATCGACATCAGCGTATAATGGCTATACGTCCTGCCCGCTGATTACGCGGCTTGGGCGGGCGATGCTGGTGGAGTTCGACTATAATAATAATCTCGTGCCGTCTTTCCCCGGCGTCATCGCACCGCTGGAGGAACTGTGGGTCACTTGGGTGATGAAGGAGATCGCCTTAAAGCCGACCTATCTTGCCATGTTACGCGGTCAAGCTTAGGGAGGATGCTATGAAAGAAATGAGTCTCGCGACCCTGATCGCAGTATTCCAGGAAATGCTTGGCGCTTGGTTCTGGGCGCTCGTACTGCTGGGAGCGGTGCTTGTGACGGCGTTCGCCGTTATTTTGATCCGCGACAAGCGGCTTTATGCCGCCAGATTGGTTCGGGCCGAGGTCGCGGGCGCGCTCGGCGGTCTCTTCGCGGTCTGGCTGGCCTTGGCGGTGACGAACTCGTCGCTCGCCGATGCTGGTGGCCCCATCGACTGGCTTCTCTACGGCACTCTCTTCGGAATCGGCGCTGTGGGAACGGCGATCCTCGCCTATGTGGCCTTATCCATGGCGCAGGAAATCGGTCGCAAGGCCCGCGCCTAACGCTCACCGCGTCACGGGGAGGGGGTTCCCCCTCCCCGTTTTCACAGGATTTGGATAATGAACGACCGTACGGCCCCTGGCCTTGCCCACTTCCCCATCCCCATTTTTGCGGCGGTCATGGGAACCTCCGGCCTCGCTCTGGCGTGGCGCCGCGCCGAACTGGCCTATGGTTTGCCGATGGGGGGCAGTCTCGGCCTCACAGTTGTTGCGGTCCTTGTGTTTCTGGTCGCGGCGGGGGTCTATGGGGCGAAATTGCTCCAACACCCGCAAGCCGTTCGCGCAGAATTCGCTCATCCGGTTCGAGTGGCGTTCTTCCCAACGGTCACAATCAGTCTGCTGCTGCTTGCCGCCGCGCTTCAGCCCTGGGCAGCGCTTGTCGCCCATTGGGTTTGGGGCGTCGGTGCGGTTGGACAGTTGGCGCTAACCTTGGTGATTTTCAGGAACTGGCTGCACCAAAGCCATTATCAACTGCCGCATTTGAACCCGGCTTGGTTCATCCCCATCGTCGGCAATATCGTTGCCCCGCTGGGTGGCACCGGATGGGTTCCCAACGAGTTTCTGTGGTTCTTTTTTAGCCTGGGTTTGTTTTTCTGGATTTGCCTGCTGACCATCCTTCTGAATCGCTTATTCTTCCACGAGCCTTTGCCGGAGCGGCTGCTGCCAACGCTGTTTATATTGCTCGCGCCGCCATCGGTTGGAACGGTGTCCTACCTCGGTCTTGCCGGGGACGTGAACCCGTTGGCGCTCGGCCTGTATAGTATTGCGCTATTTTTTGCGGCTATTCTGGTGCTCGATACGCCCCGATTTTTTCGGCTGCCGTTCGGCTTATCCTCTTGGGGGTACTCGTTCCCGCTCGCCGCGCTGACCGTGGCCAGTTTCGCCATGGCGAGCGCTTTGCAGAGCAGGGTTTTGCTTGCACTGGCGTCATTTCTCCTGGCCGGGACGAGTCTGATTATTGCGACTCTTTAGGTCCGCTTCATCGGTTTAATTGCCTCCGGAAAGCTCTTTATGGCGGAATAGTCATGAGCTACTCTCCAACCCTTGGACAGGTTTCCGGGTGATTTAAGATGCAGCCCTTCGGGGGCTGCCGCAGGTTTATGGCCGTCTCAAGCGCCCTGTTGGCCAAGCCCTTCTTCCTATGGTCGCTGATCGCCCAACCGACCACGCGATGACTGAACAGATCGATGACGACGGCCAGGTCTGCTACCGCGCGCGCACGCGACACGCCGCAGCTCAGCGCAATCCGAACCGTCTTGCGCTTGAAATCCTCGGTATGCTTCTTGATCTCACGGGTTTCATGGTTCGGGCTTAAAACTCTCAGGCGATCGGTACAAATCCGGCACAAGTCCATGTTGCGTGAATCGGCCCCTAGACATGGTTAAACGACCCATAGTTGCATCACTAAGCTGGTACAGGGGGCGTCCACGCCATCACCTCAAATCCCATGCAATCAAAGGGGGGAATACGCCCCTTCTCAGGGCCACTAAGCCTATGTTAAATTTTTCGTTAAAATCTTACCTCAACTTACCAACCCATCCCACGAGAGAGAAAAATGGCCAAAAGCGCGCCTAAAAACGGGTCTCAATCCTCTTTGCTCTCCGAAGTGGACGAGTTGCCGATCGAGGTTCTCGACGGTATCGCTGGCGGCGCGGTTGGCATCAGTAAGCCAAAAGAAGAGTCCAATGAGGCCGATATTGGTGACGCCATTGATGCGGCGCCTGAGTTCGAGCATACCGGCGAGACTACGGCGGGGGCGAGCGCCGGGGTTTCCAAAGGCACAGCAACCGCCTCGGCCGGGGCTTCCGCTGGGCATACGGAACAGGGCAATCTCGGCGATGTGATCGTCACCAATAAATATACAATTAGCGCGCAGGCTGGGGCAACGGCGAGTGCGACCGGGGTAGGGGCGGGGGCGACGGTGGGTGCCGGTATGTCAACAACCTTCGATGTTGGCAAAGGCGTTGAAATTGAAATCGCCACTCAGACGACCGCGAAAGCGGGCGTCGCCGTAGGGGTTGAGAATGCCACCTTGAAAGGCACGGCGGGGGTGCAGGCCGGGATCGAAACGGGGGTCGAGCAGCGATACGAATCGGGTGAGTTCGGCGATGGCGCAAAGGTGAAGCAAAGCTCCTATGCCAAAGCCGAAATCATGGCTGAGGCTGGCGCGGAAGGCACCATTGGGGCGGAGGGCGTAAAATATAAAACCATGAACGGCGTTGGGGCGGCCTACCGCGCCGGAGCCGACGTTGAAGTCGGCAATGAAACCGCCAGCAGTAAGGTTGAAGCGGGTATTATTTCGCCCGGTGCCTTTACGCAAGGCATGTCCGGCGGGGCTGGATATGATAGTGGGAAACTGAGCCTTGAGATTGGTGGCGAAATTGCAATCGGGATCGCCGGATTTTCCTTCAACGTTGGCCTCGATCTGCAGCTCTTCGACGATACGCATACGGTTGGCTCGGAGGAAGAAATTAAGGCCGTCGAGGCTCAATTGGCCTCAATTGCGGCACAGACCGGCCCACAGTTGACCAATGCTTGGCATCAGGGCCTGGCCGTGGATGCGGCCGAAGCAACCCGCCAGGCCAATGGTGCCCAACAAAATCTCGATCAGATCAAGCAAAGGGTTAACGATTATAACGCCAACGTTGAAAAGCGCGCCGATGACTTAGAAGATAAGCTCAGTGATATTCTCGAGAGAAAGCAAACCCTTTCCGCGCTTCCCGCCAATCAGGCCGATCCGCGCGAAGTGCAGCGTTTGGGCGAAAAAGAAGCGCAGATTCGGCAAGAAATTGATAGATTTGAAGACCGAATGGAAGGTGCCGATGAAGTTCGGCAGCGCGAGAAGCTTCAGCATGAGCTGATTGTTCAAGAAAAAAAGGCTGAGCTGTTCCAGGATGTTGCTGAGGCAATTCAAAACCGCATGGAGTTTGTTAAGGATATTGACTTCACGAAGGCGGCTTTAACGGCGCAACTGAGTCTGACCAGGGCTGAGCATGCTGCGCACGGTGCTGCCCACGAGTATCAAGAAATCAAACAGGAGGTCGATAATCGTACGCGCGAGGCGGAGCTTGTCGAGCAGAAAATTAGCGAGGACTTGCAGAGACTTACGCAGGATCGTCAAAAAATATCGCAAGAATTTTCAGGGCTCGATCTGCAAAAACGCCTCGAGCAGTTGGACGAGCGAGAAAATCACCTTGAAAGAAAACTCTCTGAAGTTACAAATATTCCTGAACACTTAACCTCTCGGCTTAATGAATACGAGGAACGCAATACAACGGCCCAGGCCGAGCTTGCCCTGGTTAAGGAGCAAGCAACGCGCTTGCATCCCATATGGTCGCTGGAGGCCGATGTCGCCAAAGCACGCGAAATGACCGAAGAGATCAAGAAAACGATCGAGACGAGGACAGATGCAACCCGGCTGGAGCGGGATCTGATGATGGTCAGCCTTGAGGCTGCGCAGCTTTTTGAAAGATTATTGTTTGACAATGCCCAGCAACTCAAAAATATGACCGCTAGTTTTGACATAATGACAGCGCATCTAACGGCAGAACATGCGCGGCTAACGGAAGTTGTGACTGACAAGGGTATTTTGACCCAAGTCGGGGACGCGTTTGAAGATTTTGGGTCTGAGGTAAGCAGTTGGTTTTAGGGGAGTGACCCGATCCAATATTCTCGATAAGGCGATACGATGAGCGATAGTTCCGCGCCGGTTCCGGCGAGCCCGTTTCGTCAGGCCGCCTTGGAGAGGTCTGGCCGCCCCGATAGTTTGGATTTGGGCGTCCATATTGTCCGCGCGCCGCAATGGCTTTTGCTGGCGGTTATGCTTGCGGTTCTTGGCGCAGCCGTGCTGTTCAGCTTTCTGATCCCCGTGCCGTTCAAAGTTGAGGCGCGGGGCATTTTGATCACGGCTGAAGGGGTGAAGGACATTGAATCTGTCGCCGGGGGGCGCGTGACCGAGATTTTCGTCGCACGCGGCGCGCGGGTGCATCAGGGCCAGCGGGTAGCCCAAATCGAACAGCCCGATCTAACCCAACAATTGGAAACCGCCCAGGCGGATCTTGACAATCTGCGCAGTCGGCAAGCCCGCGTGATCGATTTTCATCGTCAGAATCGCTCTGACCTAGAGGCACAGCTAGCCCAAAAGCGCCGCGAGTTAGAAACAGGCATCGAAACCAGCAAGCGGCAGGTTGAGTGGCTGGCAAAAGCCCTGAGTGGGTATGAGGAGCTTGCGCGCAAGGGCTTTGCGTCGCAGCAAAAACTGTTTGAAACCCAGGTAAAACTGAATGAAGCGCGCGCGGAACTGATCCGCACGCAGAATTCGCTCAACTCGCTAAGGTTTGAAGATAATAATCGGCGCATTGAACGCGAGCGCGAGATTTTAGACCTTGAGGTGAAGATCGAGCAGGCCAGCCGGGCGGTTGAGGCGCTGCAACAACGGCGGCAGCGCATGACTTTTGTAGAAAGCCCTTACGATGGCGTGGTTGTCGAGCAAAAGCTCAATCTTGGTGAAATCGTTGATGCGGGTAAACCGATCTTAAGTGTTCTTCCCGGCGCATCGGAACAGGAAGGGGCGCGGGCGGCCCCCTTGACAGCAAAGCTCTATGTACCTTCGGCGGAAGGAAAAAAAGTCCAGCCCGGCATGCAGGTCTATATCGTCCCATCGACGGTAAAGCGCGAGGAGTTCGGCTTCATCTATGGCCGGATAAAGTCCGTCGCGTCGGTGCCGTCGACGCCAGAAGGCATGATGCGGAGTTTACGAAATCGGCAACTCGTCGATCAAATGTCATCGGGCGGTGCGCCGTTTGAGGTTGAAGCGTCGCTGGAGGTTGATGCAGCAACGCCCTCGGGCTTTCGCTGGTCATCGTCCCAAGGCCCGGACCAAATTATCAGCGCCGGCAGCCTTGCCAATGCGCAGGTTATTGTCCGCGAGCAGCGGATGATCGCGCTGGTCATGCCTGCGCTACGGCGCTTGCTGGGAGATTTGGCGCAATGAGCCTTGCCAGGTTTATCGCCGGGGCTTGGCGCGGGCGGCACGGCGGAAGACGCGGCGGCGTGCCAACGATAATGCAGCAAGAATCGGTAGAATGCGGCGCTACCTGCCTTGCCATGATTCTCGCCTATCATGGTCGCTGGGTGAGCCCGGAAGAACTGCGCGAACTCTGCGGCGTATCCCGCGATGGCACCCAATCGAGCAGCATATTACGCGCCGCGCGCAGTTTTGGTCTTGTTGCCAAAGGCTTCAGCAAAAGCCCCGCCGATTTGGCGCAACTGCCGATGCCGATGATTCTTTTTTGGAATTTCAATCATTTCGTTGTTCTAGAGAGCCTTTCCGAGACAGGGGGCTGGATCAATGATCCGGCAACCGGCCCGCGCTGGGTAACCCTGGACGAAATCGATACGGGTTTTACGGGCGTCGTCCTGGCCTTTCAGCCAACCGATGCTTTTAAGCCGGGCGGGGCGCGGCCAAGCCTGTTTGCCGTTATTGCCGCCAATTTGGCCACCGTCCGGCCCGGCATTGTGTTTGCCGTTCTCGCGGGGATCGGACTTCTCGTGCCCGGCATTTTTACCGCGGGCAGCTATCGCATTTTTACGGATGAAATTTTGGTGAGCGGGCGGACAACGTGGCTAACGCCGTTGCTGGTTGGTTTGGGCCTTGCCGCCCTGTTTGCAGGCGCTCTGACCTGGCTTCAGCGCCAAGCGCAGGCCCGGACGGAAACGGCGTTGGGGGCCTCCATTGCCGTTCGCTATCTTTGGACAATCCTGGGATTGCCGCTCGCGTTCTTTGGGCAGCGCTATTCGGGGGATATTGTCAATCGGCTCACCCAAGCCGATCGGATGGCATCCTTAATCTCGACCGGGCTCGTGCCTGCCCTAACCGGGATTGTGCCGATTCTGGGCTTTGGCGCCGCATTGTTTTTGGTGGATTGGGTTTTGGCATCCCTTGTGGTTGCCATAGCCCTGCTGGCGCTCGCTATTCTCTCGCGTGCAGCGCGGGCGCTGGAGAATGAGAACCGGCGGTCGTTGAATGATGAGGCGCGCCTTCATGGGATTACGCTGCAAGGCCTATCAATGCGCGACGATTTTCGGGCTGCCGGAACCGAGGGGCTGTTTATGCGCCGCTGGCAGGGGGCGCAGGCGCAGGTTTTAGGGGCCGAACAGCGAATAGCCGAGCGCTCGGGCCTTATTTCCGAAACTGCGACCCTTTTGCTGGCCATTGCAGGCATTGCGGTTCTCATTGTTGGCGGGTGGCGGATTATGGAAGGCGCGCTCTCCATCGGTTTGCTCGTCGCCGCGCAAGCATTGGTCGGGCGGTTCACCGGCCCCGTGATTGGCCTTGTTGGCGTTGGCGCGCGTCTCCAATCCATCCGGGGTATTGCGGATCGGCTAAACGATGCGCTGAATTATGCCGAACGGCACGCCAAGCCGCTTCCCGGCGGGGTTGAAACGGCCGATGCGCGCTTTGCCGCTCTCAAGACCGTCGATCCTTTGCGGCTCACCGATGTCAGTTTTTCATATAATCCGCGCGGCGCGGCAGCCGTGGAGCGCTTGAGCCTGAGCATTCCCATCGGCGGGCGCATCGGCCTTGTTGGGGCATCGGGCAGCGGGAAATCGACCTTGGGGCGATTGATTGTGGGGCTTGTTCCGCCAAGTGAGGGCCGGATCGAGGTTTTCGGGCATCGCCTCGAAGATTGGCCAGAAACGCAATTGCGCAGCCAGGTTGCCTATGTCGATCAGCATATCGGCCTGTTCAGCGGGACCATTCGCGACAATCTAACCCTGTGGGACGATAGCGTTCCCGAAGAGCAATATGTTGCAGCGGCCCAAGACGCCCAGATTCATGATTTTATCTCGTCCCGTCCGGGGGGCTATGCCTCGGTTCTTGTGGAAAATGGCAATAACTTGAGCGGTGGGGAGCGGCAGCGCCTTGCGCTCGCACGGGCATTGACCATCAATCCGCGTATTCTTGTTCTCGACGAGGCAACGAGTGCGCTCGATCCGGCCACCGAAGCGGCCGTAATGAACGCTATTCGGCGGCGCGGCTGCACATGTTTGGTAATTGCGCACCGCCTATCGTCCATTATGGATTCGGATATGATTTTGGTTATGGACAAGGGGCGTGTGGTCGAGTCGGGCTCGCATCAGGCCTTGATAACCAAAGGGGGGCTTTACGCCGCTCTGGTGGAGACCTGATATGCAGGATGTCAGCGTTTCCGACGTCAATTCGCCCGAAAATAGCGCCTCACGAACCCGGCTTCTCTTGCCCGCAGGGCAAATCTGTACATTAAGTGCCGACGATGGGGCGTTGTTTTTGGAAGCGGGCACCTGCGAAGTCTATGCTCTCGTCACCGGCCGGCGCGTTTTTCTCGGGATCGCCCAACCGGGAACGCTTTTGGTCCCGACCCGCGACGAGCGGGGGGCAATCGCCGTGCAGCCTTTGGGCGAGTGTGTTCTCTTCCGGGCGGACCTGCGGCGGCTGAGGGGTGCGGCGGGGGATCGGCTGATTGCGGGCATCGAGGCTTGGTGCTTATTGTTGGCCTCGGGCTTGGGGGCAATCGCCAAGCGCCGCCCCAGTATGCGCCCGCTTACAGTGGGGAATGAGATTCCCGAAGGTCGCCCGGCGGCTTTCACGGCGGCCCAGGGTATAGTTTGGATGGTGGTTAAGGGGCAGCCGGGGCGGCTGATGGATGCGCAGGAAGTTCATCCGCGCACTCCGGTTGCCATTGCCCATTCAAGCTGGCTTTCGGTTTCCGAGGGGACAAGCCTGCTCGTGGTTGATACCCGCGCCGTCTTGGAACGGCAGGGCCTTCCAGCGTTGCTAACCCACGCGGAACTGTCGGTTGCCGTTGCCGAGACCTTGATGGATGCCGGCGAGCGGGCGGCGCTGGACCGGATTCAGCAGCGCGATGCCGCCGTTGAAATTGGGTTGCAAACCGGGCTTGCGCGGTTTCGGCGCATGATGATCGACAATCGGGTGAAATCCCGATTGGAGACCGATTGTGCGTTTGTGTACCAAACGGCCACGGGCATTGCCCCATCCCCCCGCGCATTGGCGACAACGACGGATGATTTTGCGCTTTTTGCCGCGCTCAATGATGCCCGGTTGCGTCCGATTCCCCTGTCGGGGGCGTGGCAGCGGCGCGATGTTGGGCCGCTCATTACCGAGCGCCGGTCTGATGGGCGGCTGGTCGTTCTAAAGCCAGACTGGATGGGGCGCTATCGCCTGCACGTTCGGGGCGAGCGTCCCCGGCGCATAACGGCCGCGCTTGCCGCGGATTTACCCCGCGAAGCCTGGATTCTGACGCCCGCACTGCCCAATAAGCCGCTTCAAGTGCGCGATATCATTCGGTCGGGCCTGTCGCTCTGTTCGCTTGATCTGAGTACAATGGCGCTTGCGGTTTTTATCGCCTCGCTGCTGGGGCTGTTGATGCCACTCGCCACGGGCTTTTTGATCGATACCTACATTCCTGCCAATCTGCGCGGCCCAACCCTATTGATCGGGGTTGCGCTGCTGGTGGCTCAGATCAGCACATCCGGGCTGGCGGTCGCCGCCTCACTGTTGCGGCAGCGGATGGATGGCCGGATTGCCGAAATGATCGGCGGTGGGATGATGGATCGGCTCATGCGGCTGCCGACGAGCCTTATGCGTACCATGTCCAGCGCCGATCTGGCGGCGCGGGTTGCGGCGGTCGATGGCATTCGCCGCTCGGTCATGGGGGTTATCCTGAATGCCCTAATGTCGGGGATCAGTGGTCTAACCGGGATCGTCCTTCTTTTGTACTATAGCCCCGTTGCAGGAGCGGCGGCGATGGCATTGGTCGCTCTTGTGGTCGCGGTGGGCGTCATAATCGGCCAACGGCAGATCGCGGCCTTTACGCAAGGCGAGCAGATGACCGCCAATGTCACCTCCTTTACGCATCAAATTATCGAAAACATGCCGGTCTTGCGCGCCTTCGCCGCCGAGCGCAGGGCGTTTGCCCGTTGGGCACGCAATTCGGCTGAAATGCGAAGCCGGACCTTAAGGGCTAAGGCGGGCGGCAATTTGTTTGAAGCCTTTTTGGCGAGCTATCAGATTTTGGCGATTGCCGTGATTTTTGCCATTCTTGGGTTTTCGGTCGGGCCAGACGCGAAAGTTTCCACGGGCGGATTCATGGTATTTGTGTCGACCTTTCAAAGCTTTCTGATGGCCGGGATTATCGTTGCGCGGGGCGGCAATCAACTGCTTGCGCAAAAGGCCCAGCAGCAGCAAGCCCTGCCACTGCTCAAGAATACGCCCGAAACGCTGCCGCAGGCGAAAGATCCCGGCGATTTGAGCGGCGCGGTGGAAGTGATAAACTTGGCGTTCAAGCATGAAGATGGCCGCCAGATTCTAAACGGAATTTCCTTCACGGTTGGGCCAGGAACGTTTCTTGCGCTGGTTGGCCCCTCGGGGAGCGGTAAATCCACGCTTCTGTCGCTTCTCGTTGGCTTTGAAAAGCCGACGGAGGGCAGCGTCCGGTATGATGGCCGCGATGTTGCGGGGCTCGATCTCGCCTTACTCCGGCGTCAAATCGGCTATGTTCGCCAAGGCGGGCGATTGTTCGCGGGCAGCTTGCGCGAGAATATTCAGGGCTCGTTCACGGCCGATCTCGAGGATATTTGGCGGGCCGCTGATATTGCGGGAATCGCGGATGATATCCGAGCCTTGCCAATGGGGATGCATACGGTTGTTACCGAGGGCGCGGCCGCTTTCTCGGGCGGGCAAATCCAACGCTTGCTTTTGGCGCGGGCGCTCATGGGGCAGCCGAAAATACTCCTGCTCGACGAGGCTACCAGCGCGCTCGATAATGTTGTTCAGGCGCAGGTTTCCCGAAACATTGATAGTCTCGGCTGCACGCGGATTGTCGTAGCCCACCGGCTCAGTACAATCCGCAATGCCGATGTTATTCTCTTTCTCGACAAGGGAGGGATCGTTGAGGCGGGCTCCTATGCCGACCTCATCGCGCGGGGCGGACCTTTTTCCCATTTTGCGAAATTGCAGGGCCTATAGCGCCCCCTTTTCTGGAGATACGTGCATGCGCAAGGTTCTATATATTCTAGGCCAATTGACCGATGAGGATGTGGAATGGCTGGCACAGAAAGGGCAACGGCGGGAAATCGCGCAGGGCGGTTTTTTGACCGAAGAAGGCAAGCCCGTCACGCGTATCGCGATTATTTTGCGGGGCTTAGCCGATGTTCGTATCGATAAAGGGCGCCGAAGCGTTGCCACATTGGGCGCTGGGGATATCGTCGGTGAAATCTCGTTGGTCGATCAACGCCCGGCGACGGCAACCGTTGTCTGCCAGGAAGGGTTGCTCTGCTTAGAAATTTCGCACGCGCTTTTACTCAATCGTTTTGGGGAGGATATCGCCTTCTCCGCCCGGTTTTATCGGGCCATAGCCCTGTTTATGGCAACCCGTATGCGTTCGACCGTGGAACAGCTTGGGCAAAAGAGCGATAAAAAGGACTTGGCGAGCCTCGACGATGATGAGGTAGACGATCAGATTCTTGATAGGGTGCATCTTGCCGGTCAGCGTTTTGAAATGATTTTATCGCGGCTAGGAGCCCATGGTTAAGCCCTAACCAGCCCGCCTCACGGTTATTCAGCCCCGCTTATATCAGTGACACGCTGATGAAATGGGCTGAAGGGTGCGGTATTGTTCTCCAGCATATCGCGCCTGGAAGGCCCCAGCCGACCGCCTACGTCGAAGCTATAATCGATGGGGCCGCAATGAATGGTTGGGGTAGTTCCTTTTCGAAATTATCACGGAGGTGCGAGATTACGCACCTGATTAGTCATGGACCTACAACCATGACAGGCCCAATATGGGCATCGGTGGTATAATGCAAGGTCAGATGCCGAAATTGGCCGCCTAACTTCTACACTCAAGCCCCTTAAAAATGGGGGGCTTACCAGCCCATGTCGCACTTCGGCGTGAATCTGTCTTTGAGTTTGGTTATGCCATTGTCCAGGTTGTGCCTGTCGCGGTCTAGCTTCCTTGCGGACAGCACCCAAACCCATCACTCGCTCACCCCGTGAAGTCGCCGCTTTAACAGATGCCGATCACAAGCGTAGCACCAGCCCCGCCCACCATCCGCGCTCAATAAGAAGTAAGAACGCCTGAAAACCGTTACCAATTTGCGGAAAAACCGTCGAGCCGCCAACCCCTCATGGGGGCGTTGCGCGCTCCGGTCGCGCCAGCGCCCGCCGACCCTCGAGCGTCATCTGCGGCACAGCGTCGAGCAAAATGCCCTCTAGCACCGGTCCAGAACGCTGGCGCTGCTGACGTGCCTCGATAATCGCTGCACGCAGCGCCGTTGGATCAACCGGATCGCGGGCAATCTCCGCACGTGTGCGCTGCACTGCTGCCGCAAAATCGCGCCGGGCATTGAGTATTTCAATCAGCCGATCACGGGTGGCCTTTTCCAGAATCGCGGCATCATCGGGTGACAGCCGGCTAACAAACTCTTGCAACGAGTCTTCGGGGTCCTGAATCCCAAGCCCCTCGACAAAGCTGGAAGCAGGCACGGCCATGCGTTGCAGTTGCACCGCTCGCCAGCGCTGTGCGCCCACGATGGCTAACAGGAACAGGTTCAACGCGATCGAGCCAACGAGGATCGCCCGAAGTCGGCTGGGCGTGAGACGGGGCATCATTGAAACAAATCCTCGAACCGAAGGTTGGCGAGTAGGTGCTGCTGCCCCGCAGTGTCGCCCATTTCCAAGCCGACCAACCAGCCGATAATCACACTCGCCGCGAACGCCACACCGACGGGACGCGGTATCAGCCAGCGCCAATCCAACAAGGGTTCCGCGCGGGTGCGAAGCCGCATCATAGCCGCGGCGACAACACGGGCCTGCCGCGCCGCATCTGGGGGTGGCGCTCGGTCGGCCGCGAGCAGCGCATCCAACCGTTCCGCCTCAATCCATTGCGCGCGCGCCGCTGTCGAGACGTCGCAGAGCGCGCGCGCCGCCGCACGCTGCGCTTCGGGCCAACGTTCGCTGTCGGTACCATAGGTATCCAGCAGCCGGGAAAACTCCTGAAGGGTCATTGGCGTCATCCTTCACATCCTTCCATCAAAGTTGCCCGTGCGCTGCATTCGGTGACGCAACGCGTGGCGCGCCCGTTCAAGCAAAGACCAAAAGGCCCGCAAACTAAGACCGAGCGTCTCGGCCGCTTCAGCACCCGGCAATTCCTCCAGATAAAAGAGCGTGAGCGCGACACGCTGGCGGTCCGGCAGTGACGCAAGCGCAGCGCGCAGCGCCTGCGCCTCTCGACGCGCCGACAGCGACTCAAAGGCTCCCACGGACGGATCGGCGACTTCCTCTGCGGCCTCGATCGGCTGGTGGCGGCGCTGGCGCAGACGGTCCACGCATAAACGCGCAACAATAGTGTGTACCCATGTGCCCAATTGGCTGCGTGAACTGTCCCAGCGCGCGGCGTGACGCCAAACCCGAAGCAGGGCCTCCTGCGCAACCTCGTCGGCCTCGGCGCTCGACCCTAAGATCGATTGCGCAAGCTGGATCATCCGCCCGACATGGCGCTCGGCAAAATAGCGGAAGGCGGTCTCGTCGCCAGAGACAATTCGCGCCATCAGCGCGACGTCTTCCTCAACGATGCGGGCCGCGTTTAGCACGGCACGCAGAAAGCCATTGGGTGCATCATGAGTATGATACGCGCGCGGCCGGGGGAATTCTCGCTGTCGCCCCAAAAAGTTTTTTCGCCCCGCAGCGAGGACTTTGGCGGACTGCCCCGTATCAGGCAGCAGAAACGACGATGCCGGTGGGCAAATCGTCCGAAGGTTGACCGACGATGGCTTCGGCGGACGCGCCGACCGGCCAGACCTGACCGGCCTTCCGCCCGCGATGCTCTTTCGACGGATGATCCGCTTAACCCGACAAGTACCCCTATCTCGTAGGAAAAGACGCCATGACCCTAAAACGAACGACCCGCTTTGGCCTTCTGGCTTTAGCCGGATTTGCCCTATGCGCTGGCACCGCATTCGCTCAAAGCGGCGTGACACAAACTGAGCGCCAGGTCGCCCAGACCTGCATGCCCGACGTCCGCAGCTATTGTTCCAATGTGCAGCGCGGCAGCGGCCGTATTCTTGCTTGCCTGCGGGAGAACGGCGAGCGGCTATCGCCAAATTGCAAGCAGGCCTTAGACACCCTGCCGCGCTGAACCCCGATCTTCAGTTTCCTCCCTCAACATAGAGGCCCACGGCATGCGTAAGATCACCCTCATCACCTTTTTGCTCGGCACTATGGCCGTTACCCCGATGGCCATTGCCGCCGAGGCACAGAAGACCCTTACGGGCCCAAAAGGGCAAACCGCTACGCGGTCTGGATCAGCCAATTGCGCGAATGGCAGTTGCACCCGGTCAGGCTCGGTCGCCGGCCCGCAGGGGAAGACTGTGACGGGCTCCGGATCGGCCAGCTGTGCTGATGGCAGTTGCACCCGGTCGGGCTCGGTCACCGGCCCCCAGGGGAAGACCGCTACTCGTTCGGGGAGCGTACAACGCACGCCATGACGCGAATGATGGACACGGCGCGACCCGAGCAACGGCGTTCCGCAGTAGGGCCAGGGCCTGCGCCAGATCTGGCGCAGGCCGTACCCACGCCGCCAAAGCGTCGGGGTAGGGGGCGCTGGCTCCTGTTTGCGACCCTCGGCGGTGTCGCCCTACTCGGTTGGCGCTATGCTCTTCCGGTGCAGGTTGAGGCCATTCAGGTTCTTGCTGGGCCGTTCACCCGCACTGTGACGGGTCCAGCCCTGCTTGATGCCGAGGTTAAGGTGGATGTCGCGGCGCGCGTCGCGGGCCGAATCACCGAACTGCGGGCCGATGAAGGCGACGAGGTGGCTGCGGGATCCCTCCTGGCGGGGCTCGATGCCGCTGATGCGGGCCACCTTCTCGCCCAAGCGGAGGCACAGGCTGCGGCTGCCCGCAGTAGCGTGACCGAGGCCGAATCTGATCGCGATGCCGCAGAAGCTGCCCTGCAAAAGGCCCAAGCCGATTTTCGCCGCAAGGAAGACCTTCTGCAGCGCGGAAATGCATCCCGCGCAGATTTTGACGCAGCGCGATCAACCCTCAACCAAGCCGTCGCCAATGCCGAGCGCGCCCGCAGCGCAGTGCTGCGGACGCGCGACCAACTGGGGGCCGCCAAAGCCGGGGCGCTGGGTACTGGCGTGCGCTTGAGCGATACAATGATCGTTGCGCCAATATCCGGCGTCGTTACCGAGCGCCTCCGGAATATTGGCGAGATCGTGAGCGCGGGGTCTCCGATCCTACGGCTTGTCGATCCAGAAAGCCTGATACTTACGGCGCGCTTCGATGAGTCCGTAATGGCCCAGATCGGGCCAGGCCAACGGGCCGAACTGCATTACACCTCCTATCCTGGCCGGGCCTTCCACGGAACGGTATTGCGCCTTGGTCGCAGCGTGGATACCACGACGCGCGAATTCACAGTGGACGTGCGGTTGGCCGAACCGCCGCCGCATTGGGCAACCGGCCAGCGGGCCACGGTCACCCTTGCCACCGGCACAGCATCCGCCGCCATCACGGTACCGGAAGAGGCGCTCGCTCCCCGCAGCGGTCAGGCGGGGCTGTGGGTCGCTGAGGGTGGGTTCCGCGCCCAGTGGCGACCCATTCAACTCGGCGCCGCTGCCGGTGGCAGGATCGAAGTGTTAGCGGGGCTTCGGGAGGGCGAGGTCGTGTTGCGTCGACCGCAGAGTCTTTACCCGTTCAAGCCCGTCACACCGGTGATACCGTGAACTATTTAGCCTGGCGCGACATTACCGCAAATCTAATGCGCTTCCTTCTGGCAGCCATCGGCGTTGGCTTCCTACTGACTGGGAGCGTGGGCATGCTGGGGCTCTATCGGGGGGTGCTGCACGACGCGCTGCTGACGATAGAGGGGATCGGTGCCGATCTTTGGATCGTTCAAGGGGGACGGGTCGGACCATTCGCAGAAGCCTCTTCAGTATCCGCGACCCTCGACCGCCGCGTCGAAGGCGTCGTCGGGGTCACCAGCGTGCGCCGGTTTGTGCAGAACAATCAGCAAGTGGAGATTGATGGCCAGGAGCGCCGCGTTGCAATGACGGGTCTAGACTTTCCGAAGGACCGGGGCGCATGGCTTGGTCTCACCGAAGGTCGGTTGCTCCAGGCCGGGCGGGGCGAGGCAATCGCCGATAAGAGTTTGGGCCTCGCCCTCGGCCGCGAAATCCGGCTGGGGCGCGATACCTTTCGTGTGGTGGGTATTACCAGCGGACAGGTGGACATGTCGGGCGATGGTCAGCTTTTCGTCACGATTCCCGATGCTTTGGACATCGCCGACAGCCGCGAACCTGAAAGCGTGCTGCTCGACCGCGCGCAAGGCCTGGGCATTAACGCGGATCGGCCGAGCCGCATTGCGGCGGTGATCGTCACAACCCTGCCGGGCATGGCCGACGAGGTCGCGCGCGTCGTCGGCTCTTGGGGCGACGTCGCCGTTCTCAGTCGCGAAGATCAGCGATCGGTCTTGGTCGATGGTCGGCTCTGGCGACTCCGGCTGCAAATCCTGTTCTTCACAATTCTGCTGCTGGCGGTAACCGGCGTTGTGATTGCGATGACCATCTACACCAACACTATTGCGAAGTTGCACGAGATTGCGATGCTCAAGCTGATCGGTGCCCGCGATAGTTTCATCCTAGCCATGATCTTTGAGCAGGCAATTCTGATCGGGCTGTTCGCCTATGGGCTAGCGATTGTGCTGTCCGTGTCCTTGTTCCCGTTTTTCCCACGCAATGTCGTGATGCTGCCCGAAGATCTTGGGCTGGTCTTCGGTGGCTTGTGTCTTGCCTGCATAGCGGGCAGTTGGATCGGCATTGCCCGCGCCCTGCGGGTGCGCGCTAAGGAAGTTTTGGCATGATCCACACGAGAGGCTCATCAGTGTTATCGCTGCACAATGTCGGCGTGCGCTATCGCGGCGGTGATGGGGCGCTGGTGGATGCGCTTTCGGACGTGACGCTCGAATTAACTGCGGGCGAAATGGTTGGCATCTTCGGCCCCTCAGGCTGCGGCAAGACCACTTTGCTAATGGCTGCGGGCCTGCTGGAGCCCCCAACATCCGGAACGATCCAGCTTGCGGGCGTTTCGACGGCCACCGTTACGAATGAGGCCGCTCTGCGCGACTTCCGCCGCAAGCATATCGGCTTTGTGTTCCAAAAACCGAATTTGATCCCCGTCCTGACTGCCGCTGAGAATGTTGCGCTCGCACTGGTCATTGATGGCGTTCCAGCCGCTGAAGCAGAGCAGCGCGCGACCACACTCCTCGCCGCCCTCGACACGGCGCATCGCGCGGGGAACCGCCCGGCCCGTCTCTCCGGCGGGGAGCAACAGCGCGTCGCCGTCGCGCGCGCATTGGCCAATCAGCCCGTGCTGGTGCTGGCGGACGAGCCGACTGCGGCGCTGGACAGTCGACGCGGTCGCCAGGTAATGGAAGTCCTAAGATCCATCGCCCGCGAGCGGCACGCTGCCGTCGCCGTGGTAACGCACGATCCGCGTTCCATCGATCTGTTCGACCGAATCCTTGACATGAATGACGGTCGCATCGTCGGCGAACGGCGACCAAACGGGCCAATGTAAAGCCAATATGAGGGAGGGGAGTGCGCTTGCCCTCTGGGTCAGCCCCCGCCCAGCCAATTGGCCGCAGCGCGGCGGGGTCGCTGGCAAAATCCGTCGCAGAGACCCTCAATCAATCAGAACACCGGAGGGATCGAAGAACGGGAAAGGCCCAGGATATGCGCCGATAGCGGCCCGATGGGATAGAAATCCTCGCCCGGTCCAACGGTGCAAGTCAAAGCCCGGCGGCTCCATCGTAAAGCAGCTTTCGGCGTCAGGGCGCAGGTCAAGCGCTACCTGATGGGCGGGGCTGGAGCAGGTGGATACCACGGCGCGCCCCATCAGCATCGTAATCGGACGATGCAAATGGCCGCAGATCACGCGGCACACCTGGGGAAAGCGTTCCAGCAGCCCGGCGAAAGCCTCGGCCCCCGTGAGCCCGATGCGGTCCATATGGCCAATGCCGGTTTCAAAAGGCGGATGATGCATGGCAATCAGCGTTGGCCGGTCGCTCGCGGAGAGGGTTGCCTCCAGCCACGCGAGCCGGTCGGCGCAGAGTTCGCCCCGGCTTTCACCTGGGACCAACGTATCGAGCCCGATTAGCCGAACGGGATACTTCTCCACAACCCAATGCAAAAACCCGGTTTCGGGCAAATAGGGATGATCGGGGAAAGCCGCGCGCAACGTGTCGCGGCCATCGTGATTGCCGGGCACCAGGTAAATCGGCATCGGCAGCCGGTCTATGAAGGTGCGCAGGTGCCGATATTCCTCCGGCTCGCCGAAATCGACCAAATCGCCCGTGACCAAAACCACATCGGGCACGGCTTTTAGCGCCAGCAGGCTTTCGATGCAGTCGGCCATGAAACGGGCGGTATCGACCCTACCGTAAGCGAGCTTGCCGGGGGTTTTAACGTGCAGGTCGGTGATTTGCGCGATCAGCATTAGACGGTCTCCGGCAGCGCGAAGAGATTTTCGGGGGCGATGGTGAAGTGCAGCCGGTCGCCCGGCGCGTTTTCATTGTGGGCGGGGGCGTCGAGTGCGACGGGGCGGTGACCCGGCACGTCGAGCAACAGGCGCACGCGGTCGCCGACGAAAAAGCGGCTGGCGACGGTCGCGGTCAAGGGGCCTGTGGGATCGAGCGTTACCGCTTCGGGCCGAAACAGCGCTTCACCCTGCGGCGGGGCGGCGGGCCAGGACAGCGCGCCGAGCGGCGTTTCCCAGAGCGCGCCGGATTTGCGTCCGGGGAGGATGTTGAGCGTACCGATGAAGTCGGCCACGAAGCGCGAGGCCGGGGCCGCATAAATGTCGCGCGGGCTGCCAATCTGGGCAATCTTGCCCGCCGACATGACGACAATGCGGTCGCCGAGCGCCATCGCTTCGGCTTGATCGTGGGTCACGAAGACGGAGGTGACGCGCACCTGGCGCAGCAGCGCGGCAATCTCGGTGCGCAGCGCATCGCGCAGTTTAGCGTCCAGCGCGGTCAGTGGCTCATCGAGTAGCAGTACAGCCGGATCGACGGCGAGCGCGCGGGCGAGGGCGACGCGCTGGCGCTGCCCGCCGGAGAGTTGATCGATACGCCGGTCGGCCAGCGGCGTAAGGCGCATCATCGCCAGCATTTCGTCCCCTTTCGCGCGGCGTTGCGCGGGGGTGTCGCCGCGCACACGCAGCCCGTAGTCGATATTGCCGCGCACGCTCATATTGGGAAACAGCGCGTAGGACTGGAAGACCATGCCCACCCGACGCTTTTCGATGGGCAGGGCGGTGACATCGCGCGCGCCGAACTGGATGCGCCCGCCCGCATCGGGGCTCTCCAGCCCGGCAATCAGGCGCAGCATCGTCGTCTTGCCGCAGCCGGAGGGGCCGAGGAGCACCAGGGTTTCGCCGGGGTGAATCTCAAGATCGAGCGGCGCTAACGCCTGGGTGCCATCGGGGAAATGCTTGCCGCAGCGCTCCAGGCGAATGCCGAGGGGGGTAACGGTCATGGGCGGGACTCCAGGCGCTTGGCCGCCCACTGCAAGCCCAGCAGAAGCGGAAGAATAAGAAGGAGAAAAAGCAGCGTGTATGCGCTCGCCACCTCAAGCCGCAGCGAGGCGTAAGCGTCGGCGAGCCCCACCGGCAGGGTTTTGGTGAAGGGCGTATGCAGCAGCCAGGTCATATTAAACTCGCCGACCGACAGGGTGACGACCATCAAGGAGCCCGCGAGAATCCCGCCGCGCGCATTCGGCAGGGCGATGCTGGTAAAGCGCCGCCACGGCCCGGCGCCCAAGCTGGCCGCGCCTTCCTCCAGGGTTTTCAGATCAATGGCCGTCAAGACCGCGAGGACGGATCGCACCATGAAGGGCAGGGTGAACAGCACATGGCCGACCAGAATGAACAGGCTGGAGGTGCGAAAGCCGCTCCAAGTGCCATAGGCGGAAATCAGGGCGAGCGCGGTCGCAAGGCCGGGAATGGCGACGGGCAGCATCAGCAACTCTTCCACCCAGCGCGTCCAGCGTTGGCCGCTGCGGGCCAGGGCATAGGCGAGGGGGACGCCGATCACCAAGGTCACGCCGAGGCAGGCAATCGCGAGCCCGATGGAGCGCAGAATCGTGTCGCCATACTCCAGCGCCACTTTCTCCACCCAGCGCAGGGTAAGCCCGCTGGCAAGGCCTAAGCGATAATCTTCCGTCACGCCCGCCGCGAGCGAGAGCAGAATCGGCACGGTTACAAAAGCGCAGGTGAGCAGCGTTGCGGCCAGTTGCAGCCAGAATAGGGAACGGCGTTTCATTGCCTCACGCTCCTGCCGCCACACTGGCCCCGGCGGCGGTGCGCGCCAGCGCAAGAACGCCCCAGGTGACGAGCCCGAGGATAAGGCTAAGCGCGGCGGCGAGCGCCATATTCGCCTGTAAGGTGAATTCGGTGTAAATTACCATCGGCAGCACATTGATCCGCGTGGCAAGCGTGAAAGCCGTGCCGAACGCGCCCATCGCGGTTGCAAAGCACAGCGCGCCGGAGGAGATGAGGGCGGGCTTCAGCCCCGGAATCAGCACATCCCAGGTTACGCGCGCGGTGCCCGCGCCTAACGAGCGCGCAGCTTCTTCCAGTTTCGGATCGAGCTTTTCGGCGGCGGCCATCACGGTCAGCAGCGTGCGCGGAAGGGAGAAATAGACATAGCCCATCAACAACCCGGCCATCGAATAGGCAAAAACGAGCTTTTCATCGCTTAGCCAAAGGCTTACTTGTCCAATCAACCCCTGTCGGCCCGCCAACATAATCACCATGAAACCCACGACGACGCCGGGAAAGGCCAGCGGGAATGTCAGCAACGCCAGTAAAAGCCCCCGGCCCGGAAAGCGGTTGCGCTGCAAAAAAAGCCCAACGATCCCAGCAATCAGCAGCGTTATCACCGTAGTGACGGCGGACACGAGCAAGGTTTGCCCGAGGCTGCCCAGATAAGCGCGGTCGGTCAAAATTGCGCCGTAGGTGGCAAGGCCGTTCGGCCCGCTTGCGCCAACCAGCAGCAAATGCCCGAGCGGCAGCAGGAAAAACGCGCCGAGCAGAATCAACGCTGGGGCGAGAAAGCCTGCAAGCACCAGCCGGTTTTGCAGCGACAGAGGAAGGGCCATCGGGCGGCTCCTATAAACGGCAAAGTGCGGCGGGCGCGATTTGCACCCGCCGCCTCAGGATTAGTTCACGTCGCTCTTGTAACGCTCGACAATGCTCTTTTGCGCTTGGCCGAGCTTGCCGAGATCGACCGGCTTGGCGCGGGCATATTCGGTTGCGGGCAGAAACTTTGCGGCGGCTTCTGCCGAGAGCTTTTCGGCAAAAACCGGGCGCAGGAAGGCATTGCCCCATTGCGCTTGGCTTTCATCCGACAACACGAAATCGAGAATCTTCCGGCCATTGGCGGGGTTCGGCCCGTTCTTGGCGAGGCCCATGATATAGGGGAAGGTCACGCTGCCTTCAGCCGGGATCACGAAAGTCACCGGGGCCTTGTCCGAATATTTGCCGCGATAGGCGTTGAAGTCGTAATCGATGAGAATGGGGATTTCGCCGGAAAGAACGCGGGCGTAAGAGGTTTGCTTCGGGACAATCGGGTCATTCTTCTGCAGATCTTTGAAGAAGCCGATCCCCTTGTCGATCGTCTCGTAGTTGCCGCCGAGGGCAAGGTTCACCGCCATAACGCCCAATTGGCCTACGGCGGCGCTGGTCGGATCGAGATAGCCAACCATACCTTTATAGATTGGGTTTTTGAGGTCCGCCCAGCTTTGCGGCACTGGCTTGCCGCCGAGGGCGGCGGTATTCACGAAAAGGCCGAGCGTGCCCGAGTGAATGGTAAACCAGCGGCCTTCGGGATCTTTCAGATCGGCGGGAATTTTGTCCCACTGGGCGGGCTTATAGGCGGTGATGATATCGGCATCAATGGCTTGCCCGGCAGCAATTCCCCCGAGATAAACGACATCGGCAACCGGCTTTGCCTTTTCAGCGATCATCGCGGCGATGGCTTGGCCAGAATTCTTATTGTCCGGCGGCACGGTAATGCCGAGACGCGCCTGGATCATTTTTAATTGGGTTCCCCAATCGGCCCATTCCGGCGGGCAATTGTAGCAAACGGCCTGTTCGGCAGCCTGCACCGGGGCGGCGAGGAGGGGCAGGAGCAGCAGCGCACCAAAAGCGCGGCGAGAGAGGAAAACGGTCATAGCGGTCTCCAAGGTCAGGGGGCGAGCGTGAGGGTGACATCGCTGGCCGCAAGCAGGCTGGCGATGGCGGGGGGAGGGGGAGCATCGGTAAAAACGGCGGAAACATCCGCGATGTGACCGCCGCGCACACTGGCGTTGCGGCCAAACTTGCTATGGTCGAGTACCAAAAAACTGCGACGGCAATTAGCGCGCATCCGCAACCGGGTCTGCACCTCTTCGGTGGAGAAATCCAGCAAGCTGCCGTCGGCATCGACGCCGCCGACGCCGAAAATGGCTATATCGACCTTAAATTTATCGAAGAACTGCGCGGCTTCCGGGCCGACGACATCAAGATCGTGCGGGCGGATCGTGCCGCTAGCAATCGAAACACTGGCCGAGCCGCTTCGCGCCAACACCATTGCCACATTCAGATTATTCGTCATGACCGTCAGCCCCGTCCGCCCGGTCAGCGCGTGGGCGACCTGTTCAGGCGTGGTGCCGATGCCGAGAAACAGCGAGGCCCCGTCGGGAATGGCGCTTGCCACCTGGGCGGCGATCCGGCGTTTGGCGTCGAGGTTCAGAATCTGCCGGTCTTCGTAAAGAAGGTTCGGATTGGCCCGCGGCGGCACGTCCACCCCGCCGTGGCGGCGGAGCAGCAACCCCTCCTCGCAGAGTGCATTAACGTCGCGGCGAATGGTCTGACTGGTCACACCAAAGAGCGCCGCCAAGGTTTCAATCGGCTGAAACCCCTCGGTACGGACCTTCTCGAGAATGGCTTGGCTACGCGGTTCGAGGCTGAGCATCGGATTTCCTTTCAAATGAAAGAATACACCCCCTATGTTTCAGGCTCTTTACGATCAAATGAATATTCAATCTGCGGAATGCTCGTTCATTTGAAAATATTAAAGCATGAGCGGACCGCGCTTTGGCGGTGTCACGACAGGCTGTTTTCGCTTGATTTTACCCCCCACTGACGTGACGTCGTGGACGCCCCCTGCGATGCAAGAGCTTTTGTGGAGCGATGGGCACCGGTCGGGTGCATCCATGTGTTCGGCCTGTTCGCGCAACCCCGCATGGCTGCTGGCCCTGATGAAGTCCGCGGATCGGATCCCTAATCACGTCATCGCGCTCGAAGCGCCGTGCTCCCCTGGGCTTGTCCGATCCCCGGTCCGACCGGTTTGTCACCCCTACTCAGCTGCCCTTACACCATCCTGCCGCCGCGTCAGCGAACGGCTAGGACAGCGGTAACGCGGCGGCTGCCGCGTAGACTTCGTTGCGCGTCATCACCGCCCAGGCAATGCGCGCGATCTTATTCGCGAGTCCGACGGTCGCGATTTTCACCGGCTTGCGCTCAAGGAGGTGGGCGACCCAAGGCTGGCGCGTTGCATCCTTGCGTGCCATGCGCATCACTGCGGTAGCACCGACGACTAACAGCTTGCGGAGATATCCGTCCCCCTGCTTGCTGATACCGCCGAGCCGTTCTTTACCGCCAGAGCTATGGGCGCGCGGCGTAAGACCCAACCAGGCCGCGAACTGGCAACCTGAGCGGAACAGCGATGCATCGGGCACCGCTGCATCGATTGCCGAAGCCGTGATTGGGCCGATGCCGGGGATGGTCGCGAGCCAACGGCTGGTATCATCGGCACGATGCCAAGCCAGTATCTGCGCCTCAAGCCGATCGATCTCGCTTGCTAACGATCGAAGCTGAGCCGCAATCGTGTATAGCGCCGACCGCGCGTGCGCCGGAAGCTTCTCCCGTCCCTCATGGAGAAGCTTGACCAGCGCAGTTACCCCGCGGGGCCCCTTACTGGTAACGATGCCATACTCAGACAGATGCGCCCGTAAGGCATTGATCAGCGCAGTCCGTTGTCGCACGAGCAGATCGCGCGTTTTGTGCAGCATCAGCATCGCCTGTTGCTCAACGCTCTTTACTGCCACAAAACGCATCGTGGGCCGAGTTACCGCTTCGCAAATCGCCTCCGCGTCAGCGGCATCTGTCTTTCCACGCTTCACATGCGGTTTCACATAAGCGGGCGGCATCAACCGCACCTCGTGGCCGAGGGCGCGTAGTTCCCGGCCCCAATGACGGGCCGATGCACAGGCTTCCATCCCGACTAAGCAAGGAGGCAAGGCGGAGAAAAACTTCAAAACCTCGGCCCGCCGCAGTTGCCGACGGACCAAAACCTTCCCTTCAGCGCTGATCGCATCGATCTGAAACACAGTCTTCGCCAGATCGACACCGGCGGTCACGATATCCTGCTGCAGGGGTCGTCCACGACATCACGTCATCGACTATCTGCTTGCGCCCTTGCAAAAGTATAAACAAGAAGCGCTGCGGGAAAGATAGACGCAAGCCGAGCCCATTGGAGAAAGACAGAGCAATGACCGCCACACCGCCCGAAACCGCAACCGCCCAGCAAACCGTCGCCGGCACGATGGGGGAAATCTGCTGGCTGATGTCGCAGTCACCCGCCCATAAGCACCTGTTTATGGCGGACCTCGATTGGTTCGTGGCCCCCGCCCTGCTGCTCGGCACCGACCGCATCTTTCGCGATCCGCAGAAGCCGATTGGGGTGGCGCTGTGGGGGAAGGTATCGCCGGAGGTGCTGGAACGGCTCAACAGCGGCATCCTGCGCCTGCACCCGGCGGAGTGGAACAGCGGCGAGATCGTCCGCCTGATCGATCTTGTGGCCCCGTTCGGGCATACGGATGCGATGATTGCCGACCTTAAGAACGTGGTGCCGGGGATTGAGATTGGGGGGCAGGGGTGATGGCAATTATACCCACTCTAGCGAAGACAACCGTATTGTTTTTAATTTCATTCATGGAGATACTTTATGTATTTATTCCGCTTTCTATCTTTATGTTTATAGTTTTTATTTTTCTCGTGAAAATATCAAAATCTGCATACGATAAAATATTGTTGACTTTTATTTTGAATTTCCGTCCACATTTTTCAATGTTTGCTATTTATTTTTCGATCTTTTTTTTAACTGCCTTCATAAAGGAGGGCGATAAATCCCTGCTAGGATTTTTTTCAACAGCAACCTCAATTATCATCGTTCCATTCTATAGTGCGTTCTCTTTAGTGACTAAGCATTCTTTTTTTAAAGAGAATGTTCATTGTAAAATAATGTTTTTATCGATTCTCTTTTTGTTCGTTATTGTGTTTGGTGTGTATTCAAAAATGCTTCCATCTTTGTATTGTTCTTTTTATTTTCCTAATTTTCTCCGAGTGTTTGGTGCGTGCGGGCGTTGAGTATAAACAATCCCGAGATTAGAAGAGGTTGATCATGTCTGCTCAAAACAAAATTGTTGCAAATGCAAAAGATTTGACGTTAGACATAAAAGTTCCGCCAATTGGCATTAAAATACCTGTTGGGCCGAGAGACTTTATACTTCCAACTGCTGACCTGCCTTGGGAAATTTCCTCCAGTTTGAAGTAGGGTCTGATCCCTTTGATCTGCCCCCTGAAAATTAGACCGCTGAAAGCTGGAAAATTCTAATATTCCGATCCTGGCTGGGCGGAGGGTTTTTCGATGAAGAAATCGCGGTTCAGTGAGCAGCAGATCGCGTTCGTTCTACGGCAAGCAGAGGAAGGAACGCCTGTCGTTGAGGTTTGCCGGAAGGCGGGGATCAGCGAAGCATCGTTCTATAACTGGCGCAAGAAATATGGCGGCCTGATGCCGTCTGAAATGAAGCGCCTGAAGCAGCTTGAGGAAGAGAATCAGCGTCTGAAACGGATCGTGGCTGATCTGTCGCTTGATAAGGCGATGCTGCAGGACGTTATCCGCCGAAAAATGTAAGGCCTACCCGGAAGCGGCAGATGGTTGATCACGTGCGGGCTGTCTGGCAGGTGAGTATTCGGCGAGCTTGCCAGGCTCTTCCTGTCGAGCGATCGACCTATCACTACCGTTCCAAACGGACTGGGCAGGCCATCCTCAGCAAGCGGATCAAGGAGATCGCCGAAACGCGCGTGCGATACGGTTACCGTCGTGTCCACGTGCTCCTACAACGCGAGGGTTGGCGAGTGAACGTGAAGCGTGTTTATCGGATATATCGGGAGATGGGCTTGCAATTGCGCCTTAAATCGCCGAAGCGACGGGTGAAGGCGCAGCTGCGGGAGGATCGGTCGGCGGCCAGCAGGGCCAATCAAGTCTGGGCGATGGACTTTGTTCATGATCAGCTTTTCGATGGCCGTAAAATCAGAATCCTGACGATCGTAGATACGTTTACCCGGCTGTCTCCTGCAATTGACGTTCGCCAGCAGTATCGGGGTGGAGATGTCGTCGAAACCCTTGAGCGGGTCATCGGCGATGTCGGATGTCCAAAGGTCATCAGGCTCGACAATGGGCCGGAATTCATTAGCAAGGAATTGGATCTCTGGGCTTTCATGCGGGGCGTGACGCTCGACTTCAGCCGCCCCGGCAAGCCAACGGATAACGCCTTCATTGAATCCCTGAACGGGAAATTCCGGGCTGAATGCCTGAACGTCCACTGGTTCAGGAGCCTTGAGGAGGCCCGCGTGACATGCGAGGCTGTTAGCGCGGACGCCGCATGCGGCCTTACCGGTTTGATGCGCGTCCCATCCGTCTCACGGTTAATGGGCCTGTCCCAATGATTGCGAGCCACTACAGCTAACCAGCGGCAAGCTGATTTTAACGCAGAGGCCGGTGGGGGCACGGTTGCTGAGATGAAGGTCGCCGCCGCAGGCGACAAGTGACCGTCGCGCAATGGCAAGGCCTAAACCATAGCCACTATTATCGTAGGGCGTGTCGCGAACGAAGGGCTGGAGAAGGCTATTCGGTTCTGTCGTGCGAATCCCCGGGCCATCGTCTTCAACGGTCAGCAAGCAGTCTTTCCCCTGCGTCGTCAGCGTTACGCGAATGGCTTGGGTGGGGGATGAAAAGCGCAGCGCATTTCGCAAAATGTTTTCTGTCGCGCGCCGGACTAACAGACCGCTGCCCGCAATGAGCCAATCATGTTCCGCGGGTTCCCTCGGCACGTCGGCATCGATTTTTACGTTTTGCGCCTCGGCCTCGAACTTCACATCATCGAGGACGAGTTCGAGTACATCGAGAAGGTCAAAATATTCTCCATCCTGATCGACGCCGCTTTCAAGCCTCGCCAGGGTCAGTAATTCGCCTACGATTTTATCGATGTGATCCGCCTCAGAATCGATGCGTTGGAGCGAAATGTCGAACCGAGCGGGGTCGCGCCGGAGCAGTCCGATTGCAAGGCGCATCCGGGCCAGCGGCGAGCGCAATTCATGGGAGACATCGTGGAGCAGCCGGTCACGGGCTTCAACGAGTTCTGCCAATCGCCCCGCCATGCGATCGAAATCATTGGCAAGATCGGCAATTTCATCACGGCGGCGGCCCATAGCATCGTTCAACCGCACCGTAAAATCGCCGTCCGCTAATCGGCTAAAGCCCCGGCGCAACTGATGGATAGGATAGGTGAGATACCAGGCAAGCGCTGCGCTGAAAACGAGGCCAGCCATGGCCGCCGCGATAAGATCGTCCGGCGGCATTGCTAGGAAGTCCGTGGCTTCTTCGGGAAGGGGCGGTGTGGCGTACCGCAGGCAATATTGGCTGCTCGCGGTCTCGACCATAGTTGCAATCTGCCGATTGTTTGACGGCGAGCAGTCGAGAGCCTCGGACTGCAGGGTCAGTCGCGCGCGCTCTTCTTGCGGCCAATCGGCCATCTGCCGCGCCAAAGCGGCTGGTCCGCCGTGCTCGAGCGCCGTTGTCGCGGACGCGGTGAGTACGCGCCCCACTGCCAGTGGAGCATCCCACTCCTGAAAATCCGCCGCCGGTGCAACCGACCAGTACAGCCAAAGGCCGTAGCTCAGCAGCAGCGACGTTGCCCAGAAGCCAAGCCAGATTTTCCAGAAAAGCCGCCCTTTCATGATATCGCCCGCACCCGATAACCGACGCCTCGGATAGTTTCGACCATAATCTTGCCCGTGGTCGCCTTTTCAAGCTTCTGACGGAGATTACTGGCATGGACGTCGATGCTACGGTCGTAAGGCTGTCGCGTTCGTCCCAATACGGTGAGCGAGAGGGCGTCTTTCGTCGCAACGTTCTCGCCACTGATCATCAATGTTTCAAGAAGCTTGAACTCGGTTGCCGTCAAGTCGATGGGTTGGCTCTGCCAACTGGCATCACGTCGCGCGCTATCAAGGCTCAAGGCGCCGAGCGTTAGCGCTCCTTCACTTCGCAGACCATTCGTACGGCGCAGGATAGCGCGCAGGCGCGCGACCAACTCGCGCGGATGATAGGGTTTTGCGACATAGTCGTCGGCGCCGAGTTCGAGACCGACGATCCGATCCACGAAGGTGCCGCGCGCAGTTAACATAATAACGGGCACAGCGCTCTCGGCGCGGACCCGCCTTAGTACCTCCACACCATTGATGCGCGGCAGCATGATGTCGAGGATCACGGCCGCAAACCGGCCGGATAGTGCCAGAACTGCGCCGTCTTCGCCGTTGGTCGCCGTCGTTACCGAGAACCCCTCCTCAGAGAGAAACTCGCCCAGCATTCGGCTTAGGACGGCATCATCGTCGATTATCAAAACATCAGTCATTCATCGGACATTATCAACCCAACGGAGACGTTGATAGCCCTAACAAGGATATTACACGTCTTTACGAAATCTTTTCACTCTCTTGGCAAACGCTTTACACCCATCAACCGCGCGAGGCGGCATAATAGGTTCCTGTAATCGGGGTGCCGTTAGTTCTTATGCTGATGGTTGATTGTTCTGTTTCTCTAGGCTGCATGGCGGGAATGATCTTATTCCTGCTCACTCCCCATCTCATATTTACGGCCGAAATATCGGACTTCGGAGTATTGAGCAGACTAATCGGGGAGCGGCGGATAGGTGCATGGCGGCATTTCAGGACTCTTGGTATTTTGAGAAGGAAGACCGTCCATGTGCGGGTTTGCTGCTGCAATTAACTGGCCGGAAGCTGCCGCTACGGTTGATCAGCTAATCGAAGGGCTTTGGCATCGTGGGGACGTGACCGACCCCTTGGTCCAGGTCGCACCCTACACAGCCCTCTGTACGCGCCGACTACGGATTGTTGATAGTGAACGCGCCATTCAGCCGCAGGTTTCCTGTGACGGTCGCATCATAGTTTCGTTCAACGGGCAGATCTATAATCATGCAATATTAAGAGACGAGATGATCGCGCTCGGGGTGCGATTTCAGACAGAGTCGGATACCGAGGTCTTAGTCAATGCTCTGAGTGTCTGGGGGCCTCAAGCCCTCGAACGACTCTCAGGCATGTATGCGTTCGTCGCCGTCGACATTGATAGCGGTGGGTTTCTGGCCGCCCGCGACCCTTTCGGCATAAAACCCCTCTACGTGATACAGTCAGGGGCGGGTTTTCTATTCTGTTCGGAGATGAAGCCGCTTCTCGATACTGTGGCGGATGGCGACTGACGTGCTCCCCTTCTTGTTACCAGTCAGGCGGAGAGTCTCGCTTCATTGTGCGTTTGGGTTGAGGGGGTGACATTCTGTCTGGGGGCATGCCCCCAGACAGAATGTTTTGCGACTTCGGCGGGC